>Ga0209941_1000064_pt1 | contig 231693 bp, 246 predicted proteins | sample ThiBiot_300_plan_FD_183945 | JGI IMG/M metagenome (GOLD analysis project Ga0209941, IMG submission 183945) | Wastewater bioreactor microbial communities from Cape Town, South Africa - Thiocy_solids_1 (SPAdes) | ecosystem: Engineered > Bioremediation > Thiocyanate > Unclassified | place: South... | reverse complement strand
TTACTCCGCAGGTTGATTCTCCTGCTGCTACGCCGGCATCATTGGGGCGGCTATTCAAGGGACAGGCGATGGCGACACCCGATGTCTTTTGAAACAGTGCTGCTTGCGACCATGCCCGGCAAGCGACCTCAAGCGCCACCTGCGCCAGAAACCGTAAAGCAAGAGCCTCGCCATGCCCCGCATACCCGTTGGTTCGCCTGGCGTGGACGGCTCCGCCGATAGCTGCCGGCGCGCCCCCAACGGCACGCTGCTGGTGCTGGTGGATCAAAGCAGCCCGGGCATATAATGGTCGAATCGACTGGCCAGCTGGCGTCGCGGCTGGCGGCGGCTCCAAACGAATCAGGCACAGACCGCAGCGAACCGTCTCGGTTGGAACAGGATGATGGTCGATTCTTGGGGCGCGCCCAGATTGTGTGCATGCACCCGCGAGAAATCACCATTGAACTCTGGAGACCGTCACATGACGAACCACGAATCCCTCACCCGCCGCGACTTCATGAACGGCGTCGGCATGGGCACTGCGGCACTGCTGGCTGGTTTGCCGCAAGTCGAAGCCGCGCCCGCAATGCAAAGCGCAAGCGATACCTTTGAACCGGACGTTGCTCTGGAGTTGATCGCCCTACCGCGCAGTGTTTCGCTGCGACCGGGGCGAGCAACATCCGTGTGGTCGTACCAGTCGCGCGTGCTGAAAGGGGATCCAGTAAGCGTGCAGGCGCTGCCCGACAGCTACCTGGGCCCGATCCTGCGCCTGCGGCGCGGCCAAAAAGTCCGCATCGATTTCATCAACCGGCTGGACCAGCCGAGCACCGTGCACTGGCACGGCCTGCACGTCCCCGACACCATGGACGGGCATCCGCGCTTTGCGATCGGGCGGGGCGAGCGCTATCGCTACGAGTTCGAAGTGCGCAACCGCGCCGGCACCTACTGGTATCACCCCCACCCCCACGGCCATACGGGCGAGCAGGTGTATTTCGGCCTTGCCGGCCTGCTCCTGGTGAGCGATGAGGAGGAGCAGGCGCTGCCGCTGCCACGCGGCCAATACGATCTGCCGATCGTCATTCAGGATCGCAGCTTCGACGACGGCAACCAACTCCGCTACCTCAGCGGCACCGGGCCGACTGCGCGCGGCGACGCATCCGGCGCGCCGTCTGCACCGGGCAACACGATGGGCGGTGGGGGAATGATGGGCGGCATGATGAGCCGCGGGGCCATGATGTCGGGCGGCATGGGCGACATGATGACGCGCATGATGGGGTTCCTTGGCGACACCATCCTGGTCAACGGCCGCCCGGACGCATCGATCGAGGTCGCCACGCACCCCTATCGGCTGCGCATCCTGAACGGCTCCAACTCGCGCATCTACAAGCTGGCGTGGCAGGACGGCCGGCCGCTCACCGTGATCGGCACCGATGGCGGGCTGCTGGAGCGGCCGGTGCACAAGGACTACGTGATGCTGGCCCCCGCCGAGCGCGTTGAACTGTGGGCCGACTTCAGCAAGGACGATCTGGGCACGCAGCTCACGCTGATGAGTCTTGCGTTCGAGGGTTCAATGGGCGGGATGATGGGGATGATGGATGGCGGGCCGATGGCAGCCATGATGGACAACTCATCGTTGGCTGCCGGGGCGCAGTTTCCGATATTCAAGGTCAATGTGGCGCGCAAGACAAACGCCAGGCTCGAACTGCCCGAACGGCTGTCTGCGGTCTCCTGGCCGCGCCTGCAGGATGCGGTCAATCGTGCCAAGCCAAGAGCATTCCGCATCACGATGGCGCAGATGCAATGGGGCTTTGACGGCCGCGGCTTCGAGATGATGGCCGTGGCGCCGAATGAAGTCGTGAAGCTGGGAACCACGGAGGTTTGGGAGTTCGCCAACGACAGCGGCATGATGACCATGGCCCACCCGATCCACGTGCACGACCCGCAGTTTCAGGTGCTGGAGCGACGCCACGGCGCGGCCAGCGGCGGCGTGCGCGATGGCTACGTCGATCAAGGCTGGAAAGACACCGTGCTGGTGATGCCGGGAGATCGCGTGAAGCTCTTGATGCGTTTCGCCGACTATCCAGGGCTCTACCTCTACCACTGCCACATGCTGGAGCACGAGGATCTGGGCCTGATGCGAAATTACCGCATCGAGGCTTGAACACCGGAAAATGGTTCCGGCGCGGTCGGTCTTCTGTTCATGGTCTGCTCTCCTCTCAAGCCCGCTCCGCAGGCTCGATCATGGGACAAAACTTTCACTCATTGCCGTTTGCACATTTCCAGCGCCACTTGCTTTTCCAGATGAGGTTGCAGAGGATCACTTTGAATCCATTCTGTAGGATCGTTGACATTGGCCTGGCTAACCTTGGGACCGCCCAGGCTGCCGTCCAATTTCCCATGACACCCCACCGCCGCGCACCGTCGCGGCGAGTTGCTGCCCCAGTCGCTGCTCTATCACCGGCTTCCACGGCACCAGGCTGAACCCCATGCCGTCATCAAGCATGGCGTAGCGTCCGCTGGCAAGCATGACGGAACGCCTGTAGATCCCCGCCACGCGCCGGCCGTCGGCCACCGGGCGATGCTCTAGGCCAGTTTCTGCGGCAATATCCTTCGCGACCTGGGCCAGTTCGCGGCTGCGCAGCGTGTTCAACAGATTGCGGGCGAGGATGACGCGTTGGCCGCGTCGCTCGACCAGTCCCTGTTCGGCGAGGAAATCGACCCGCTTCTGCAGTGCGTCCTTGACCTCACTACCAAAGCCCAGGCCACCCAGCCCTAAGCCGCCACCGATCAGTTGCTGGTCGAGCCAGGTGGCTCCGATCACGCGGGCCTGCCGCTCGATGGGCAGGTGCGATTTCAGTTCCACGGCCACGCCGCCCAGGCGCTGTGCGTCGTAGCGGCGGCCCTGCTCAGCCAGGTCGTCCGGTACCTTCCATAGACCTTCGGTGACACGCTCCACAATGCCGGCGCGGCGCAGGGCTTCGAGCCGGCGGACGTGGGCCGCGGCGACCTCCTGCGGGTCGCGTCCGGGCACCGCCTGACCCTGCGCGATGGCGAGGTGGTGGTCGGTGCGGTACAGGCCATCATTCGCCAGCGCCGCGATATTCTTATCGGCCGCGCGCATGTCGGCCGACCCCTTCACCTCCACCACGGCGCCGGTCGGATAGTTCGCCAGTTCGACGCGGGCGTTGAGCGCAACATAGTGGGCTTTGCCGTCCACCCCGTCGATGACCAAATAGCCCCGGTCGCGCAGCTCGTCAGCCAGCCCCTTGGCGGCCACACGGCCGATGACCCTGCGACCATCGTCGCCCGGCTCGAATACGGCCAGCTCGCGAGGCTCGCCATTCATGGCTCGCTGCATGGTGCGGATGATGTCGCCGCGCTCGCCCAGGGCGCGCAGCGTCTTTTCCGCATCGGCATGAACGGCCCAGGTGCCCGGCTGCATCTCGTCGGCCAGGCCCAGGCGCTGCAAGCGTTGCAGGCGGCCGATCAGCAGCAGGCGCTGGCGTTGCAGCCGCAGTTCGTTGAAGCGTTCGATCTGCACCCGGCCGTCGTCACCGGCCTCGCGCTTCAGCGTGCGATCCAGGCTCGTCCACCGTTCCTGCTCCACCTCACACTGCAAGGTCTGCTGGATCTCCAGCTCGGTGCGCGGCCCCAGCCACTCGGTCGCCAGCTCAGACGCACGATGCCGGAAGCCATCGGCGATGTAATCGCCCGCGATGATGAGGTCTTTGCCGGTATCGTCGCGCCCGCGCACGATCAGGTGGGTGTGCGGGTTGTCGGTGTTCCAGTGATCGACCGCCACCCATTCCAGCCGCGTGCCCAGGTCGGCTTCCATTCGATTCATCAGGTGTCGCGTGTAGGTACGCAGATCTTCCAACTCGGCCCCATCCTCGGGCGAGACGATGAAGCGGAAATGGTGCCGGTCGTCGGCGCAGCGTTCCTTGAAGGCGTCGAGGTCGGCGGCATCGGTCTGCGGCCCGTAGGCTTGGCCCGGCTCGCCATCGCGGCCTACGCCATCGCGCTCGATGTAGCGCAGGTGCTTGGCGAGCGACTGCGGGCTGGCCCGCTGCTGGTTGACCAGCAGTGTCTTGATGGTCACGCGCCGCGACATGGGCGTGAGCTTCGCCCCGGCGAAGCGCGCCGCCGTATGGCCGCGCCCCAGCCGTGAGCCGGGCCGCTGGCCGGTGCCGGCGCCCTTGCCACGGCCACCAGGACGGCGCACCGTGGACTTGCCGCCGCTGGCCTTGCCCGCCTGCTTGAGCACCTTGGAGACGAAGCCCTGGCCCCGGTTCTTTTGGGGGTTGGAGCGGATGCGGAAATCATCGTCGCGGCGGTCGGTCATGGCTGCGCTCCCTGCAAGCTCCAGCGTGTCCGGTCGTGCGAAGCACGCGGACATGCCTGCATTGGCGCGGGCTTCGCGCCCCAAGCGGCACGGCGGCGAAGCCGCTGCGTGCCGCGCCACCCCCACGTGCAGACTGGCTTTGCGGCCCGACAGGTGCCGCACCCTTTTGTCTTGCCTTCCGCCTTTGCTCCTCGCTGGCACTCCGGGCAGCGGCGGCCCGGCGGCGCTGCTGCGCGAGCAGCCAGCGTGCCGGCGAACGCGGACACGGCCACAGGCCGGGCGCGTTCGAGGCAAGACGCCTGCACGTTGGAAGGCTGCGCCGGAGGCAGCGCGAAGTGCGGTGCGAATGCACCCGCACTGCATGCGCGACGACAAAGCGACGAACAGCAGAACGACACGCCCGATGGCACGATGAACTGCACGGCAACGTGCAGCGAGTCAGCAGCCATCATGGGCGGGACTCCAGCCAGACCTGATGCGCGACGCCGATCACGGCGGATGTGCTGACCGGCCCGAAATACCGGCTGTCGAACGACGCCGGGTTGGTCACACCGAGCAGGAAGAGTTCACCGGGTTCGAGGCGACGGCATTGCTGCCAGGATGGCAGCGGCCGGCCCCAGCGGTCGGCGGGCAGCACAGTGGCCGAAAGCACGCCGTCGATGCGGACGATGCGACCCGTGACGCATACCTCCTGCGACGCGACGGCACCCACGCGCTTGAGCAGCGGCACGCGCGCCGGCAGGTAGCCGCGCTGCGCGGCCAGCGCGGCGGCGTCTGGCGGCAGCGCGGTCAGGACGATGCTGCCCACGGACAAGGAACGTGGCTGCGAGCCGGTGCCGTGGCCCAGCGGATCGACGCTATACCAGCCGACCGCCACGCTATCGGACGGGTTGTAGATCAGGCGCGGCAGCGGATGCACGAAGGACGCCCAGGCCAGCGCAGCGAGGCCGCAGGTGGATATGCCCGCCAGCACGAGGCGAGCGCGCAGGCGCGAACGAGGACGTGGCGGAATGCCCGCTGCACCGGCAATGGCGGATGGAAGCGTCATGGCAGTGCCCTCCCGATGAGCCAGGCGGCGTGCCGCTCTGCGGTGTATTTGGGCAGTGGCAGGCGCGCAGCGAGCCGATTGGCGAGCGTGCGCCAGTACGCGGGCGAGACAGCGACGAGCGCGATGCCCAGCGCCTCGATGGCGTCGATGCGTTCCAGCACGGCACGGACCTGGTTCTCACCCTCGGCGTGCAGCAGCAGGCGCGCACCCGGCTGCACGCCAGGAATGCGCTGCGCCGCATCGAGCGGCGTGCAAGCCTGCATCATCATGAGCTGCCAGCGCACGGTGCCGTAGTCGTTGGCCTGCCAGCGGACACGGCACAGAACCGCGTTCGGCAGGAATACGGCGCAGCGCCGCCAGCGGTCGAGCCGGATGATGCGCGCCGGCTCGCCGAAGCGCAGATAGAGCTTGAAGCATGGCTCGATGTAGGCCAGCGCCACGCGCGTCAGCGGTGCGCTGGCAGGCTGGCCAGCAAGCGCGGCCGGTGATGGTAGCGGCGCAGCCGTGGCCGCGACAGCGGCAGACGAAGCGAATGCAATCATGGGGTGTTCTCCCTGCGGTGTTCTGGAAACTCCCGCTCCAACAGACCGCGCAGCAGGTCGGCCACGGTCACGCCTTGCGTGAAGGCCGAAACCTTGATGCGCGCCCGCATCGCGGGCGTGATGTCGAGGGTCAGGCGAGCCGTGTACAGGTCGCCCTTGCCCAGTGCATCGGCGTCGCCCTGGCGAATCCACGCTTCGGCGTGCGGATTTGCGGGCGGACGTGCGCCGATGCCGACACGCTTTGCCGTGCGCTTGCTGTTCGGTGGCGGCTTCGCGGTCATGCCGGCCACCGCAGCAGTTCGTCCACCAGCGCGGTGATTTCGCGTGCAGCGGCGCCGTCGGGCGCCGTTTCGCGTGCGAGCCGGCCAGCGGCCACGCTGTCGGCGAACACGATGCGCTGATGCACTTCGGCGCGCAGCGCAGGAAGCGGCTGCTCGGCGAGCGCCTGGCGCGCTTCGCGCCCGATCACGGTGGTACTGACGCGGCGATTGATGACGAAGGCCGCGCGCAGCGCAGGCCGAAACACCTGCGCCTCGCGGATCAGTGCCACCATCTCGGCGCTGGCCCACAGGTCGTAGGGGCTGGGCTGCACCGGGATCAGCACCCGCTCGGCCGCCAGCAGCGCGGAGCGCGCCAAGGCGGCGATCCTCGGCGGCCCGTCGATAACAACGTGATCGGCCCGCCTGGCGAGTTCTGGTGCTTCCTGATGCAGCGTTTCGCGTGCCAGGCCCACGGCGCTGAACAGCCTTGGCAAGCCTTGCTGGCTCCTGCGTTGCGTCCAATCCAGCGATGAACCCTGCGGGTCGGCATCCAGCAGCACGACGTGCTGGCCGCGCATCGCCAGTTCGCCGGCGATGTGGGTGGCGAGCGTGGTCTTGCCCACGCCGCCTTTCTGGTTGAGCAAAGCGACGATCATGGCCTGGCCCTCCGTGTTGGAAAGCCGGGCTGTTGCTGCTGGTTTTCGAGCCCTTCGTTCGCCGGTTTGGTGGTTGTCCACCGAGGCGCGGCGCTTCTACTACCAGTTAGAGTTTTTAAGTTAGGGAAGTTAAGGGAGGCCGAAACCCGCGCCAGCATTGGCTTTGCGGGCGATGGACACGCCTGATAGCACGATAGTCCCACGCCTGATAGCACGATACCTGGCACGCCTGATAGCACGAGCCCGTCCACAGGCTTTACCGCAGTTATCACCGTGCCGTGTACGGCACGGGCCGGAACGTCAGCAGCTCGGCGCCATCCAGCCGCTCGATGCCCAGGACGTAGCCCGGCAGCGACTGCCGCGCCACCAAGGCGCGCAGGTCGCAGGCGAAATCGTAGGGCTTGGCCGTGCTGCCCGATTTGCGGTGCAGGTGCCGGAAGTCGAATTGCCAGCCGCCGGGCTGGCGTCCGCCGTGCTTGCGCACCAGGCGGTACAGCCACCGCTCGATGCCGCCCGTCATCCGGAAATACGCTGGGTCGATGGTCAGCACCAAGGCGGCATCGAGCACGCCCGCGTAGAACCAGTCCGGCAGGATCAGCTCGATGCCCAAGGGCGCACCCTTGGCATCGGCCAGTTCCTTCCATTCGTTGATCCACGAGAAGCGATGTAGGCGCCGCCCGGTCGTCTCGCGGATGGACGTGGCCACGGTCGTGGATTGCAGGCGATCCAAGGCCGCTTTGAGGCGCTGGTAGTCGCGCAGCGACTTGCCGCGCCCGATGAAGCGCAGGATCTCGTAGGGCGTGGCGCGCATCAGCCGCGACGGCTGCAGGCCCGCGTCCTTGGCTTCCATGATCTGGCTGGCGGCCCAGATCAGGATGTCGGCATCCCAAATAGTGGCGATGCCGTGCTCGGCCGTGCCTTCCACGCAGATCGTCACGTTGCCCGCGCGAAAGTCGATGGGCTTGACCCGCTTGGACTTGCCGAGCGAGAAGAACGGATAGGCCATCAAATCCTGGCTGTCGCGCGGCGCCATGTCGCCGGGCAAGGCGCGGAACAGGTCGAGCTGTTCGCGCTCCTGCAATGGCCGCTGCCGCATGGGCAGCGCCGGGCTGGACATGGCGATGGCCTGCCGCGCGCCGCCGATCAGCGCGCACGGCTGTCGGCCGAGTGGTGCTCGGCATACTCGGGGTCCGAAGTCGTCTCGAAACTGCGATCGGCGGCCCAGGCATCGAGGTCGGCCACGGCGTACATGACGCGCCGGCCGAACTTGCGAAAGCGCGGGCCGCCGCCGATCACGCGCTGCTTCTCCAGCGTGCGCGGCGACAGGCGCAAGTAGTCGGCGGCTTCGTCGTTGGTGAGGTAACGCTGCGGCTGCGCAGCGGCAGTGGTCGAGACAGTGGCGGCAGGCCGCAAGGGAGCGGGACGCATGGTGTGAACCTCCATCGGTTGAAAACGCCCGGCCACACAGCGCAACCGGATGGAGGCAGTCTCAGAAAATGCGGCCCTTTTGCTCAGGGCCGTTTTGCGTCGCCTTCAAAACGACCCTTCTCAAGCGGGGACAGTTGTGCTAGGCGGCGGTAGCCGCCGCGCATCAGCGCATCGCCACGCCGTGCCAGGCGGCGCACCTTCGAGCGCAGGCCGCCGTCGCTGTACCAATCGACCACGGCATCGGCGCCGAACAGCCCTTCGGCGACGTCGCGTGAGGACGCGCCCGCCAGGGTCGCGTCCAGCGCCTGCAAGGTGTGCAGTTCCAGCAGCGCAGCGGGGGGCGGCCTGGGCCGGGCCATTGGCGCCGGCGTGTCGGGCGCATGCGTGACGCCGCGACCGCGATAGGCATGGGCCACGGCCATGCCGTCTTCCAGGCCGGGCGCCAGTACGAAGCGCTGCCAATGGCCGGGGCTTCGCGCGATCAGCATCAGCCCCTTGCCGTCGTGCAGCAGTTGCTTGTGGCCGGGGATGCGCCAGAACGCGAAGGTGGTGGCATCCTGCGGCGGATCAGCGTCCGGATAGAGCTGCACCACGGCATCGTGGCCGGGTACCCAGGCCGGATACGCCTCGCGCGCATCCAGGGCCGGGTCTTCCAGCAGGCGCAGGCCCCAGCGCTGCGCAGCATCGGGGCGGCGCGCACGGCGCAGCCAGTCGAGCCGGTAATCGGGATGCCTGCGCAGGTACTCCCAGGCCAGCGCGAGTGCATCCAGGCCCAGGATGTAGAGGTAGGCAGCGGTCGGATACCAGTGCGCGAGATGGTGAGGGTTGCCCATGATCGCCAAGCTCCTGTCGAAGATCAGGAACGTCGTCACGGGCGTTCAACACGGGGCTATCGCAGACGATCAGCTGCCATCACAATCGGGTTGGGCTGTAACATTGGGTGTCAAGACCGATGGGCTCCGGTGTATTGCGAAATTCGTCCGAATACGACGACCGCGCAATTCCAAAACATCGCGCGGCATCAGATACCGTGCCGCAAGCTGCATGAAAGATCGTGACTGTTTCCAGCACAAGTACAGGGCCTGCGCGCAAGAGTGCTGATTGAGACGTGGTGAGTCTGGAGCCAGACTGAAATAGTCTGAATGCGCCCCACTTGGCTGACGCGCGAACGTTTCAATCGACGACGGAACCGTTCTTCTGCGCCAGCCGCAGGTATTCCGACAGAGGCCGCACCGCCTGGAAATACCGATCCCGCATCACCGGCTGCTGGCGGGGCCCAACGATGGCAGCGAGGTCGGAGAGCTTCACCGTTCCCAGCTCGGGCATGCTGATCCCGAGGTCGATCAGGCCGTGGGCCGTATCGCCATCGGCCGGGTCAAGTGCAGCCAGCAACCAGGTGGCATGGGCATCCGGCGTGAACAGCCGCACCACGGGCAGCGGGTCGATGGCTTGGCCAGCGGCCCGGGATTGGCCGTGGGCCAGCAACTGCCTGCGCTCGTCTTCGGTGATGAGTCGGTTCATGGCAATCCCTTCTTGCTGCACAAATCCGCCAAAGCGTGAAAGCGTAGAACCGGATCGACGGGTTTGAGGAAAACCACGGATGCGGTTTTGCGCTTGCGTCGGAAGCCGTGAATACGGATTGCCATAAAAGCACAAGAGCGATAATCGGTCAGTAATGAACACTATAGATTGTAGCTCTATAAGGCGCAATCAACTGTCATCTTGGATTTCGGGGAGATCCAAGGTTGGCAGCGAAACACACATTGTCGGAGGCGTTGAAGACCATCAGGAAGGCGCGTGGACTGAGCCAGGAAGCCTTCTCGGATGTGTCCAGCCGTACCTACATGAGTTCGCTGGAGCGCGACCTGAAAAGTCCCACCTTGAACAAGCTCGCCGAGCTGTGCGAGGTCATGGAGGTTCACCCGCTCACGCTGTTGACGCTGGCCTATGCCGGCGACGACGCGCAGCGGGCCGAGCAGCTTCTGGCACAAGTGCGGCAGGAGCTGGAGGCCATGCTGAAGAAAGACGATGCGCAGTAGCCTGCATTGGCGTTGGCCTGGCCGATCCGGCACAGCCGGTTCGGAGTTTTCAGGGGCGCCAAGCGTCGCGCGGCGGGGATAGCCGCAAGGCTTTCCCCTGGAGGCAAGCAAAGCGCACAGCGCCGCAGGCGCGAAGGCGTGAGGGATTGAAGCCGAATGGCCGTGACGGCGCAGCCGGCACGGGGCCCAGCCCGAAAGCCCGGCGGTGCAAAGCACCGGCACGCCATGCTGTCCGTGCAACCACGGTCTCAACGCTGTAACAGGCCGACACGGGTCGCGCTCCAGTGACGATGTTGCCTCCATGCCGTGCTGCGAAAGCAGCCCAGCGCCCCGCCGCTCGGGCGGGGCGCTGGGCGGCCGTCAGGCCGCCTGGGGCTTGCTGCGCGACCAGATCAGCGTATGCGTGCCGTCTTCGTCCTCAATCAGCCGGGCATAGACCGTGGCCGGGAACGAAGGATCGTCGAGGGTCACGGACACGTAGGGCCGTTCGGCCTTGCTGACCTTTTTCCACGCCGCGCCGATGTCGAAGCCTGCCGCCTGTACCCGGAAGTCCGGGGCGTGCTCGTTGTCCCCCTTGTCGTTGGGAACCAGCTTGGCCTTGATGTTGAGGGTCAGGGTGCGCAGCGTGCCGGTGAAGCCGTCTTTGTCCGCGGTGAAGGTGCCGATGGTTGCCATGATGAATCTCCTTACGGTTGAACAAGGTTCGCGCCTATCGCGTCCTTGTTGTGATCCGACCGGCGGTGGACGGGCGGGCTGCACCGCTTGCGGTCGCAACGCAGTGGAGAACCGGGGGGCAAAAACAATTTGTCCTGCGAGGAGCCGCACAGCGGCGGGGAAATTGTTTTCGCCGGACGGTTGCAGCCATGAAGCCCGAGGCGCAGCCGCGCCCCCGCCAGGATTCACAAGAACACAAGGACGCCTTGGGCCGAACCACCCCCCATCCGAAAGGAGCCATGGCCACCCCGGCATCCCCGCACGAAGGCTTCAGCGGCACGCCCCCTGACTCGACAAGGCCATTCCCCAACGACCAGCGGGAATGCGCCTCATCCCATGCAGGCGGTCATGCTGAACGCACGGTGTGGAGTCCCCAGCAAGGCCGAGCGACCATCCGTGAACCGTCCTTCGTGACAACACGGGCAATGAGCCCCCAGCGTCGTGGACGGCACGCATTCGCACAACCTGCCGCAGCAAGCCCCGGCGTACCCACCGGGCACTGCCCATGCGACGGGGCGCTGGCCCGGCCGATCCGGCGCTGCCGGTTCGGTGGTATCGAGGGGCGCCAAGCCTGCGCGGCGGGGATAGCCCGCAGGGCTTTCCCCCGGAGGTAAGCGCTGCGCCGCAGGCGCGAAGGTGCGTGAGGGATAGCCGCCGAATGGACGTGACGACAAAGTCGGCACGGGGCGCAGCCCAATAGCCCGGCGGCGCATTGCGCCGATACGCCCTGCTGCATCAACGCTCAAACCAGCCCCGCATCATCGAGGCGTTATGGAATCGGTGTAAGGTGATATTTGCCCCTCGATTCGTAAGTTCACCCTCCATGACAGGCCGCTCCTCCATCCTCGCCGCCCTGGCCGCCGCACTGCTGTTCGGTGCTAGCACGCCCTTCGCCAAGCAGATGGTCGGCGACGTGTCGCCCATCATGCTGGCCGGCCTGCTGTACCTGGGCAGCGGCATCGGCCTGTGGACCGTTCGCCTCATCAGAGATCGCGGCTTTGCCGCGCTCGGCCTGCCCGCGCGGGAATGGCCCTGGCTGCTTGGCGCCATCGCCAGTGGCGGCGTGCTGGGCCCCTTGCTGCTGATGATCGGGCTGGCGCACACCACGGCCGCCGATGCCTCGCTGCTGCTGAATATGGAGGCGGTGCTGACGGCCGTGCTGGCATGGGTCGTCTTCCGGGAAAACGCCGACCGACGCATCGTGCTGGGCATAGCCTTCATCGTGGCGGGTGGCCTGCTGCTGGCCTGGCCGCAACACGATGGCATGGGACAGAGCAGCACGCTGGGCAGCTTGGCCGTGGCCGGCGCCTGCCTGTGCTGGGCCGTGGACAACAACTTGACGCGCAAGGTATCGGCCTCTGATGCGGTTTTCATCGCGGGCACCAAAGGACTGGTGGCGGGCGCCACGAACCTCGCGCTGGCACTGGCGCTCGGCGCAACGCTGCCGGCCTGGCCGCGCGTGGCACAGGCCATGAGCGTCGGACTGGCCGGCTACGGCGTCAGCCTGGTGCTGTTCGTGCTGGCCTTGCGCGGCCTCGGCTCGGCCCGCACGGGGGCGTACTTCTCGACAGCACCCTTCATCGGAGCCGCCATCGCCATCGTGGCCCTGGGTGAGCCGACCTCGGGTGTGTTCTGGCTGGCGGCGGCGCTGATGGGGGTGGGCGTCTGGCTGCACCTGACCGAGCGGCACGAACACGCGCACACGCATGAGCCCCTGGCACATGCCCACCGGCATGTGCATGACGAACACCACCGCCACACACATGACTTCCCCTGGGATGGCGTCGAGCCGCACGCCCACCCGCATCGGCATGAGCCCCTCTCGCACCGCCATCCGCACTTCCCGGACGTGCATCACCAACACAGCCATTAGCGCATGTGAGACCAGGCCCTGACCGAGCCGGCATAGCCGGTTCGGCGGTGCAGCAGGAGCGCCAAGTGCAGCGCCGCAGGCGCGAAGGCGTGGAAATCTAAGCTTCGCGGGTGTCAGTCTGACCCCAAAGCATGAATGATGGGGCAGTTCCCCTTCATCGCACCTGCATCGCACTGGCACAGCAGTGCCGTGAGTGCCTTGCGCATTGCCACCAAATCGGCCAGCTTGGTTTCGATCGTTTGTAGCTTGTGCGAGGCCAGTTCGCGCGTTTCGGCGCAGGCATGGGCCTCGTCGAGTTTGAGCAGGCCGCCGATCTCCTCCAGTGTGAAGCCCAGCGCCTGCGCCCGCTTGATGAAGCGCACGCGCTTGACCGTGGTGGCGTCGTAGCGGCGATACCCCTGGGCCGGCTTGTCCGGCTCCGGCATCAGTCCGCGCCGCTGGTAGTAGCGGATGGTCTCGACGTTGACGCCGGCCTCGTCGGCCAGGCTCCCTATCGTCAGCTCGCTCATTGTTCGCCCCCTTGACTCCGTAGCATGGTACGGAGTTTAGAGTGGCAAGTATCGAAGACGTTTCCACACACCCATGCCCACCTTCAACTTCAAGAACTCGCTCGTCGCCGGGGCGCTGGCCGCCATCGGCGCCTCGGTGTGCTGTGTGGTGCCGCTGGTGCTGCTGATGATGGGCATCGGTGGCGCCTGGATCGCCAGTCTCACCGCACTGGAGCCGCTGCGGCCCTGGTTCATTGCGGCAACGTTTCTGTTCGTGGGTTTGGCGTTCCGGCGTCTGTACTTTCAGCAGCCGGCCTGCGAGCCCGGCGACGCCTGCGCCCGATCGAGCGTCCTCAAGCGCCAGCGGCTGATCTTCTGGATCGTCGCGCTGGTGCTTCTCGCCTTGTTGTCCGTGCCCTGGCTGGCACCCCTGTTTCTTTGAAGGAGCTTTCATGCGCAAATCAGTCGTATCGCTGCTCGTCGCGCTGTCGCCGTTCGCTGCCCTGGCCGCAACGCCGCAGACGACTACGCTCCATGTGCAGAACATGACCTGCGAGCTGTGCCCAATCACGGTGAAGAAGTCCCTGGAGAGGGTGCTTGGCGTCAGCCAGGTCAGGATCGACTTCGCAAAGAAGACAGCGACCGTCACGTTCGACGCAGACCAGGCTCAAGTCTCGGCGCTCGTGCAGGCGACCACCGACGCGGGCTACCCTTCGACGCTGCGCAAATGACAACCGGCACACCCACAATGGAGTCGGTGCTGACCTGCCCGCACTGCGGCCATGCCACGCATGAAACCATGCCGACCGATGCCTGTCAGTTCTTCTACGAGTGCGAACAGTGCAAGACGTTGCTGCGGCCGAAGGCGGGAGACTGCTGCGTGTTCTGCTCCTACGGATCGGTCAAGTGCCCGCCTGTGCAAATGCAGCGGGGGGTGCTCAAGTTGCAGTGCATGAGGGACGCCTGCCACGCGGCGGCCATCTGACTCGTTGTGTAGGCATGCCACTCGGGTATTGCAGCGCCGCCGCCCGAGCATGAGCGAGGGCGGCGGTGTGGTATCCAGGTTGTTCGGATTTGACACCGGGTGCGGCCACCGCCGCACCCGGATTTTTGAATCCACCGGCCCCAGCGGTAAAACGCTGGGGCCGGTGCCGATGACGGTTATTCCTTCGTCTCGATGATCCACCACACGGCGCGCACCAAGGCGCGGCCCGTGATGGGGTGAACGTCGGTGAGGTCGGCGCGGGCCGTCCAGCCCGAGGGCGGGCGGTAGCCGCGTACGTCGCCATCGCCGTGCCAGCGGCGGGCGCGCACCGTGCCGGGGGCGTAGATTGCAGCCATGCGCGGGCGGCTGGTAGTGGTGCGGGTCATGGGCGGTTCTCCCTGAAAGGATGCGCCCCGGTTGAGGCCGGGGCGCTCTCCTTCGGCACGGGTCAAGCTGCCAATGCCTCGGTGGGTTCATCCGCCACGGCTTTGGTATCGTCCGGGGCGTCCTGCTTCGGGCCTTCTTCCTGCGGCTCTTCGGCCTTGAAGATGGCGGGCATCCAGCCCGTACCCTCGGCCAGTCGCGCCGCCTCGCTGGCAATGTCGGCCTTCTTGAGCTTCGCCAGCCGGTTGACGGAATCCGGCGCAAACTCGCCCACGGCATCCAGAATCACGGCCTTCGGAACGTGCTTAAAGTAGCCTTCCGCAGTCGGCTTCCACCATGCAGCCATATCAAGGCCCACTGCCTGCGCCAGTTCCGCGCCGGGCTGGTGCGGCGTGGCGCGTGGCGTCACCACGTCCACCGTCGAAGCCACGCACACGGCCAGCAGCTTCACCAGCTCGCCTTGCTCCATCGCCAGCAGCGCGGCGAACAGTTCGGCGCTGTCCTGCGGCAAGGCGTCGCCCGTGACTTGCTGCAATTCGCGCAGAGCCACGGCGGCGGGCGATTCCGGCCAGTCCGGGGCCATGCCTTCCAGCCGGTCTTGCACCGTGAGGCGCACGCCCAGCGGGAGGTCGTGGCCGTGGTAGCGGCCCTGCAGGACGGTCTGCACCATGCCATACACCAGTGCGGCCAATGCCACCTGCGGATGCTGGGCCACCTCGATTTGCAGCGCGGCGGTGCGGTGGGCGCTCAGGCGCTGAGCCAGCCTGTCGGAAATCGCTGCGACCTTGGGCGCTTCGTCTTCCTCGCCTTCGTCCTCGTTCGCGGTATCCGCGCCGCTGAAACCCTGCCGCAGCTTTTCCAGCGTGCGAAGGGCTTTCGCCTCGACCTCGCGCAGCAGCCCACGATGAATCACGGCCTGCCCGTTGCGGTCGATGGTGATGACGGCACCGGCTGCGGCCTTCACGTTCGAGGCATACCCTTGCAAACCATCCTCCAGCGCCTGCAACTGCTCGCCCAGGGCTTCGCCTTCCTCCTGCAGAGCATCGGCCTTGTCCTCGTCCTCGGCGTCCATCGCGGCATCCACAGCTTCGGCGACTTCCTGCATCTTGGTTTGCAGCTTCTCGATGCGCTGCGCTTCGCGCTTATTCGGCTCGCGGCGTTCCCTCGGAGCACGTTGGAAGGCTTGCAGGTCGGCATACGTGGTAGCGGGCGCAGCGTCCACCCACGCCCATCCCTCGGCGCGAACCGTGGCGGCGATGCCCGTCAGCTTGTCTTGCGCCAGCCGCTCCAACAAACCCGCATCGTTGAGATACACGCCCGCGTCATCTTCCGCGAACAGATCGCGCCGGATGCCACCGCCTGCGGCTTCGTAGGTATCCAGCCCCACAAACCGCACCAGCGGATGCCGATGGGCGTCAATTTCGCGCTCGGTCAGCCGTTCCCGCAATGCAGACGGGCCGCGCTGCCACTGCGGCGCATCGTAGAACGCGCTTTCCTGCGCAGCGTGGTCATCGGTGATGGATAAGGCCATCAACTGATCGAGCGTGACGGCATCGGCGCGATAGTCGGCTATCAATCGCGGCGAGACATTGGCGAGTTTCAGGCGGCGTTGCACCACCAGCGGCGTGACGGAAAAATCCGCTGCAATGTCCTCAATGGGTCTGCCTTCGGCCACCAGCGCGGCGAATGCCTCGAACTGGTCGGCGGGGTGCATAGCTTCGCGCTGCACGTTCTCGGTGAGGCTGGCCGTGCGGGCCGTGCCGTCGGCCACCAGCAGGCAAGGCACTTCCCATTCCTTGCTGATGCGGTGCTTTTTCGCCAGCAGCTTCAACGCGGCCAGCCTGCGGCCACCGGCCACCACCTCGTAATGCTCGCCATCGGCGGATGCAATCACGATCAGGTTTTGCAACAGGCCCACACGCTGGATGGATGCAGCCAACTCGGGAATGGACATGCGCGGGGTCTTGCGCACGTTGCGGCCCGTGGGGCGCAGCACCAGCCGCGACAGCGGCACCAGAATCAGGTTCTTCGTGGGGTCGGCAGCTTCCAGCGCAGGGGCTTGGATGGCGCGGGCTTCGGTTTGGGTGACGGCGTTCATGGTGAATCTCCAATCGAGTGAAACAAGGGAATGGAGGGGAAACCGCCCCTCCGACGGGGGGAACGGTCAGGCTTTGAGGGCGCGCATACCATCGGCCAGCAGCCACAGGGCGCGGTTCAGGCGCACATCGGAATCAATGCCCTGCACGGGGCGGGTGCGCTGGCGGCGTCCGTTGGCGCTGCGGCCATGCAATCCGCCCTTGGTCAAGTTCTCCTGTGCGCGGTTGAACACGCTCCACAGGTCGGGGCGGCGGTCGTCAAACCGGCGCGGCATCAGGATTTGTGACTCGGTGACGGGCGCGGGCTTGTTCGGGTCGTCGTACTTGAGGGCCAATGCGGCACGGGCGAATACTTCGGCCTCGCCATCGTCGAGCGTGACGGCCCGCATTGCTTCGCGGTTTTCCTTCACGCGCTCGAAGCCGCTCAACACTTGATAAGCGCCTTCGACGACGTGCCCGGCCACATCGCCTTTGTGGGGTACGCGCACGTCCGCCACGGTGTCGCCGCAGACAAGGCCATTGCTGCAAACGAAGCGGAACATCCCGGCCAGCATCTGATAGCTGCTGGTGCCGTCATGGGAGTTCAGCAGCACGATTTCATTGGCTTCCGCGCCGTTGATCTGGCTGGCGTGGCGCAGCCGGATCATGTGTTTGGTGTGCTCGCGGCGGCCTTCATCGCGCACGCGGGTCTGCGTCACCATGAAGGGTTGAAACCCCTCCTTGCGAAGCTCGGTCAGCACCGTGGCGGTGGGGATGTAGGCGTACCTCTGCGAACGGCTTTCGTGCGGGGCATCCGCGAAGATGGACGGGGCTACGTGATGAATCTGGTCATCGGACAGCGGGTAATCACTGCGTAGCGAAGGGGAGCGGGAAGCGAAACGGGATGCGAGTTGCATGGTCTTTCTCCTGACAAAAAGAGGTTTGCTGTTCACACCGCACACCGGATTCCTAGATTCGGAAGCCCAGCCTTTCGGCTGTTCGGTGCGGTCGGCACGAGGAACCCGGTTGGCCCTGTTGCCACCGTCTTTCCTGAGTTCATCGCCCGCGACGGTCAGGAGCGCGCGGCCGGGGGCCGTCAAGGAAACCAGCGCAGGGTGGGTGCGGCCCGCACGCGCAGCCGAGGACACGGCCCTGCGCGCCTTGACGGCACACGGCCGCGGGCTACAGTCGCGAGCAAGGTGATGAACTCAGGGGAGACGGCTGGACAAGGCAACGACCCCTCAACACGCCGACCGCACGGCAAGCGAAGCGCGCAGGCCCGGATCTGGAAGCCGGGCCGGAGGCGTCAGCCGAGCGGAGCGAGGGAACGATGGAAGCCCGACAGGGGCGAGACGCCGCAGGCGGCTCGATGCGCAACGCGCACGACAGCGCGACCGGCCATGTTTCTTGGCCGGGGACGCACGGACTTCAAGGCTCGATGCACAAGCTCATGCGCCAGTCATCGGGAAACAGGTTCGGCAGCGACTGCCGTGGTCTGGCCGATCCGGCGCAGCCAGTTCGGCGGTCTTTGAGGGGTGCCAAGCATCGCGCGGTGGGGATAGCCCGCAGGACTTTCCCCTGGAGGCAAGCGAAGCGCGCAGCGCCCCGCAAGGGGCGAGTAGGTATCACGCCGAGTCGTCAGAACGCAGGCTGGATTCCGATACCGGCATCCACGGCGATGACGAGTCCAGCAGGTAGCGCGCACCGCGCGCGTACAGCCCCGACAGCCCGGTGGGCCGGTAGAACCCGGTGACGCGGCGCCGGAACTGTGTGCCGTACTCGTTGGTGTAGATCACCGCGTCGCCAATCGTGAAGCGCAAGGGCTGCCATTCTCCGGCGCGAACGGCTTGAGCGCATCGTGCTGCGCGGTGATTTCGATGATGTAGTCGTGATGGCTGCTCATGACATTGATCTCCTTCGATGGTCGAGAAAGCACAAGGAGCGCCTTGCGGCGCTCCCAGGGCCAGGTCAGACAGCGATCCGCCCGGCCAGGCGCGCATCGCGCGCATAGGCGCTCAACCGCTTCTCGGCGCGGAAAGACAGGTCGCGCTCGATCGGCAAGCCCAGCCTGCCGCGCACGGTCGCCAGCTCGCCCAGGCTGACCCAGCCGATTTCCGGCTCACCCAGCCCCAGGTCGCAAAGACCAAAGGCGTGGTCGTGGTCGTCGGGATCGATCTCGGTCAGCAGCCAGGTCGCGCCGGCGTCCGGCGTGAACAGCTTGACCACAGGGGCCGGATCGAAGTCCGGGTTCTCCAAGGATTCGCGGCCGTTGGCCAGCAGCACGATGCGCTGCTCGGCAGTGATGAGTGCGTTGTTCATGGTGAACTCCTGAAAGGTTGCCGGGCGGAATTGCCCGACCCTTCCAGGGCACGGCACGGCGCAGCGCAAGCAGTCAGGGGTCAACGACGGCCGCCAGGACGCAAGCGCTATCGGCGCGCAGCCCTTGACGGCGAGCACGCCGTGGCACGATGAAGGGAATAGCAAGACCGCCTCCCTCGCACCTCCACGCGCTGAGTTTTCGGCAAGCGGAGCGCGCAGGCCCGAGAGGGCCGGAGGCGTCAGGGGTCAAAGCCGAATGGCCGCGATTCGGCACGAAGCGCGGGGCGCAGCCCGCGAGCCCGACGGTGGCACGCCGGGACGCCATGAGGGTTACTTGCGCTATGATTCAATAAACGTTGTACTATGGAACCATGAACGAAGATCAAGCTGTTTCCGCCCTCGGCGCCCTAGCTCACACCCAACGCCTGCGCGTATTTCGCGCCTTGGTCGTCGCAGGCTCCGAGGGGCTGACGCCCAGCGTCCTCGCCGACCAGCTCGACGTGGCCCGCAACTCTTTGTCCTTCCACTTGAAGGAACTGGCCCATGCCGGCCTCGTCACCATCGAACAGCAAGGCCGCAACCTGATCTACCGCGCCGACTTCGCGCAGATGAATAGTCTGCTTGGCTACATGACCGAGCACTGCTGCCAGGGCGGCGTATGCGAAGTCACTGAATCGCCCTTCACCTGTGCCTCCTGCTGAAAGGAACTCTCCATGAAGCGCTTCCACGTCCACCTGCATGTCGATGGCCTGAACCGCGAGTTGCGAAACATCGGCCAAGAGTGAAGAGCGTCACTTCATCAACAACCAGACTTGAAAGGACACCCCATGCCAAACATCCAGATTTTCGACCCGGCGCTGTGTTGCAGCACCGGCGTATGTGGCGTTGAAGTGGATCAAAACTTAGTGAACTTCGCCGCCGATGTGGATTGGGCCAAGCAAAACGGTGCTCAGGTCGAACGCTTCAACCTGGCACAGCAACCCCTCGCTTTCGCCGAAAACCCAACCGTGAAAGGCTTTTTGCAACGCTCGGGCCAAGAGGCGCTGCCCCTGGTTCTGGTCGATTGTGAGGTGGCCTTGGCCGGCCGCTACCCCAGCCGAAGCGAATTGACCCGCTGGGCTGGCATCGAGGCGCCCGAAGCCTCTCCAGCCCAAAACACCTGCTGCTCTGGCGACCGCTGCTGCTAAATAAGGAGATCCCATGCACTTCCTGACCCAGGCGCCTCGCTTCCTTTTTTTCACCGGAAAAGGGGGCGTCGGCAAGACCTCCATCGCCTGCGCAACGGCCGTACAACTTGCGGCCCAGGGCCAGCGCGTGCTGCTCGTCAGCACCGATCCGGCTTCCAACGTGGGGCAGGTTTTCGGCGAACGCATCGGCAACCACATCACGGCGATTCCCGCCGTACCGAACCTATGGGCGCTGGAGATCGACCCACAGGCGGCAGCGCAAGCCTACCGTGACCGCATTGTCGGCCCGGTGCGAGGCGTGCTGCCCGACGACGTGGTGCGCGGCATCGAAGAATCCCTGTCGGGTGCCTGCACCACGGAAATCGCCGCCTTCGACGAGTTCACGGCCTTGCTGACCGACTCGGCGCTGACGCAGGATTACGCGCACATCATCTTCGACACGGCCCCTACCGGCCACACCATCCGCCTGCTGCAACTTCCGGGCGCGTGGAGCGGTTTTCTGGAAGCGGGCAAGGGCGATGCGTCGTGCCTGGGGCCGCTGGCGGGCCTGGAAAAACAGCGCAGTCAGTACAAGGCTGCGGTGGAGGCACTGGCCGACCCCTTGCGCAGCCGCATGGTGTTGGTGGCCCGTGCGCAGCGCCCCACACTGCGCGAGGCGGCACGCACCCATGAAGAACTGGCCGCCATCGGCCTGTCGCAGCAACACTTGGTCATCAACGGTGTCTTCCCCGCCGGCGAGGCCGAAAACGACCCACTCGCCGCCGCCATCTACCAAAGAGAGCAAGCCACACTGGCCACCATTCCGCAGGCACTGCAGGCCTTGCCTCGGGATCAAATCGCGCTCAAGCCGTTCAACCTCGTCGGCCTCGATGCCCTGCGTCACCTGCTGGTCGATACCGACGCCACGCATGGCGCCGATGCCATCCAGCTGCCCGACCAGATCAATGCGCCAGACTTGTCCGCCCTGGTCAACGAGATTGCCGCCGATGGACATGGACTGGTCATGGTGATGGGCAAGGGCGGCGTGGGCAAGACCACGCTGGCCGCTGCCATCGCCGTGGAGCTGGCGAGCCGGGGCTTGCCCGTGCACCTCACCACCTCCGACCCGGCCGCGCACCTGGCCGATACGTTGGAAGGCTCGCTTCCCAACTTGGCGCTCAGCCGTATCGACCCTCAGGAAGCTACGGCGCGCTACCGCCAGCATGTGATGGAAACCAAGGGCGCGCAGCTCGATGCCGAAGGCCGCGCCCTGCTGGAAGAAGACTTGCGTTCGCCCTGTACCGAGGAAATCGCGGTGTTCCAGGCGTTCTCCCGCGCCATCCGCGAAGGGAAACGGAAGTTCGTGGTGATGGACACCGCGCCCACCGGCCACACCTTGTTGCTGCTCGACGCCACCGGCGCCTACCACCGCGACATTGCCCGGCAGATGGGGGAGACGGGCGTTCACTTCACGACGCCGATGATGCAGTTGCAAGACCCCAAGCAGACGAAGGTGCTCATCGTCTCGCTCGCCGAGACCACACCGGTGCTGGAAGCGGCCAACCTGCAAGACGACCTGCGTCGTGCAGGTATCGAGCCGTGGGCGTGGGTCGTCAACAACAGCGTGGCGGCCGCGCACCCGCATTCCCCGCTGTTGCGCCAGCGCGCGCGCAACGAGCTGCGCGAGATCGACGCTGTGGCCACGAAGCACGCGCAGCGTTACGCCATCGTGCCGCTGCTGACGGAGGAACCGGTGGGTGTGGAACGCCTGCGGGCTTTGGCGAATTGGAGGGTTTCATGATCCGCGCTGCCTCGCCCATGGGCCTGTTCGAGCGCTACCTGACGCTCTGGGTCGCGCTGTGCATCCTGGCCGGGCTGGCTCTGGGCAACCTGATGCCAGAGCTGTTCAGTGCACTGGCAGCCATCGAATACGCCTCGGTCAACCTCATCGTCGCCGTGCTGATCTGGGCCATGGTGTACCCGATGATGATCGCCATTGATCTGGGTTCGCTCAAGGCCGTGGGCCGGCGACCAAAGGGGCTGGTGATCACGCTGACGATCAACTGGCTGATCAAGCCCTTCACCATGGCGGCGCTGGCGGTGCTGTTCTTTGAGTATCTGTTGGCTGATCTGATCAACCCGGGTGATGCTCAGCAATACATCGCCGGCCTGATCCTGCTGGGCGCCGCGCCTTGCACCGCCATGGTCTTCGTGTGGTCACAAATGACTCGGGGCGATCCGAATTACACGCTGGTGCAGGTCTCGGTGAACGACCTGGTGATGGTGGTGGCGTTCGCACCCATCGTCGCCCTGCTGCTGGGCGTCACCGAAATCGCCATCCCCTGGGAAACCTTGGTGCTGTCGGTGGTGCTTTACATCGTGCTACCCCTGATCGCCGGCTGGTGGACGCGCAAGCGCCTGACCGCCCAGGGTGGCGAGGCGGCCGTCTCGGACTTCACCGCGCGCATCAAGCCTGCTTCCATGCTCGGGCTGCTGCTGACCGTGGTGCTGCTGTTCGGCTTTCAGGGCCCGGTGATCCTGGCCCAGCCCACGCTGATTGCGCTGATTGCCTTGCCCATCCTGATCCAGTCCTACGCCATCTTCGCCCTGGGCTATGCCTGGGCCTGGGCCTGGCGCCTGCCGCACCCGATTGCCGCACCCTGCGCAATGATCGGCACGTCCAACTTCTTCGAGTTGGCGGTGGCCGTGGCTATTGGCCTGTTTGGCCTGAACTCGGGCGCGGCGCTGGCCACCGTGGTTGGCGTGCTGGTCGAGGTGCCAGTGATGCTGTCCCTGGTGGCTTTTGCCAACCGCACGCGCGTGCGTTTTGCAGCGTTATGACGAATGTCGGCAAACGGGTATCTGGAACCTCTCACCTAAGGAGCCCATCTATGGACAAGCCGAATGCCTGCTGCGCCTCTGCGGCGCAGCCCAACGTATCGTTGACGTCAATGAGTGACGATGCGCATCGCCGTACCGTGCGAGATGCCTATGCCCAGGTGGCTCAGGTCAGCGGCAAAGGACAAAGCGGCGGCAATGCTTCGAGTTGCTGCGGCGTCAGCGACGATGGCGCCATCAACACGCTCATCTCCACCCGTCTGGGTTACAGCCAGGCCGACTTGGATCTGGCGCCCGCTGGCGCCGACATGGGTCTGGGCTGCGGCAATCCCAAGGCCATTGCCGCACTGAAGCCGGGCGAAACAGTCGTCGACCTGGGATCGGGCGGTGGCTTCGACTGCTTCCTGGCCGTTGGCGAGGTGGGGCGCAGCGGCCAGGTGATCGGCGTTGACATGACCCCGGAGATGGTCTCCAAGGCACGTGCCAATGCGCTAAAGGGTCAATACGAAAACGTGGAGTTCCGCCTCGGCGAGATCGAGCACCTGCCGATTGCCGATGCTGTTGCCGACGTGGTGATCTCCAATTGCGTCATCAACCTGTCGCCCGACAAGCCCCAGGTGTTCCGCGAGGCTTTCCGCGTGCTCAAGGCCGGAGGGCGGTTGGCCATTTCCGACGTGGTCGCGATTGCCCCGCTGCCCGAGGACATGCGCAATGACGCCGCGCTCGTTACCGGGTGCATGGGCAACGCATCGCTGATCGCCGACCTGGAGGCGATGATGCGTGCCGCCGGATTCGAGCAGATCCGCATCCAGCCGAAAGACGAGTCGAAGACCTTCATCGAGGACTGGGCGCCGGGACGCAAGGTCACCGACTTCGTCGTCTCGGCCACGATCGAAGCCATCAAGCCGGGCGCCACGCCGTCGCATCTCTCATGACTGAAGGGCCCGTGGGTGCTAAAGCGCTGTGGGCCTTGGCGAGCTGGAGAGTGTCATGGCCCGCGCTGCCTCGCCTATGGGCCGATTCGAACGCTACCTGCCGCTTTGGATGGCGCTGTACGTTCCGAGCGGCCCAGCCTTGGGCTACCTCATGCTTGGGCTGCTCAGCATATTGGCAACCATCGAATACGCCTGGGCCACAGGAACACAGATCCCCAACCCTACGAATTTCTGAGTCGGCATACAGCAATGAATCCAATCACTATTTATCACAACCCCGCCTGCGGCACATCGCGCAACGTGCTCGCCATGATCCGTAACAGTGGCGAGGAGCCTGTCGTCATCGAGTACCTGAAGACACCGCCCGACCGGGCCACGTTGACAGCGCTGATCGCCGCCATGGGCGTGCCGGTACGTGCCGTCCTGCGCGAAAAGGGTACGCCTTATGCCGAGCTGGGTCTCGATGACCCGAAATGGAGCGACGAGCAGTTGATCGGATTCATGCTCCAGCACCCCATTCTTATCAACCGCCCCATCGTGGTCACGCCGCTGGGCACCATGCTGTGCCGGCCTTCGGAGACGGTGTTGGACATCCTGCCCCAGCCGCAGCGCGGTGCATTCAGCAAGGAAGACGGCGAAGCCGTCGTGAATGCGGAAGGCCGCCGTGTCTGAATCCAGAGTTGACCTGCCCAATATCGACACCGCGCTGTTCCAGCAACCCGATGCCCAGCGGCTGATGGCGCCCGAGCGTGCCACCCACGCGCCGCGCTTCCTGCTGCTCTACGGCTCACTGCGTGAACGCTCGTTCAGCCGCCTGGCTGCCGAAGAAGCGGCGCGCATCCTGCGTGCGCTCGGTGGCGAAACGCGAATGTTCAACCCCTCGGGCCTGCCGCTGGTGGACGATGCGCCTCACGATCACCCGAAGGTCAGGGAACTGCACGAACTGGTGCAATGGGCCGAAAGCATGGTGTGGAGTTCGCCTGAGCGCCACGGCGCCATGACCGGCCTGATGAAAACGCAGATCGACTGGATTCCACTGTCCATCGGCGCGGTGCGCCCCACTCAGGGCAAGACGCTGGCGGTGATGCAGGTATCGGGCGGTTCTCAATCCTTCAATGCCATCAACCAGATGCGCGTGTTGGGCCGCTGGATGCGGATGCTGACCATTCCCAACCAGTCCTCGGTGGCCAAGGCATACCAGGAGTTTGATGAAGCAGGACGCATGAAGCCCTCTGCCTACTACGACCGCATTGTGGATGTGATGGAAGAGCTGATGAAGTTCACGCTGCTCACGCGCGATGTGGCACCCTATCTCGTGGATCGCTACAGCGAGCGCAAGGAAAGCGCCGAAGCCCTGAGCAGGCGCGTCAATCAAGCAGCGATCTGAGAACCGCCATCGCAGCAAAAAGGGGGCCGAAGCCCCCTCGCTCAAATCAGACCGCGTTCGGCGAAGGATATGGTGCTGCCACCCGCCACGATGATGTGATCCAACGTGCGAACATCCACCAGCGCCAACGCCTCCTTGAGCCGCTGGGTCAGTACTTCGTCGGCTCTGCTCGGCTCTGGATTGCCGCTCGGATGGTTGTGCGAAACGATGACCGCCGCTGCATTGAGCCGCAGCGCCTCCTTGACCAGCTCGCGCGGATACACCGATGCGCTGTCGATGGTGCCGCGGAACATCTCGGCGTATTCGATCAGGCGATGCTGTGTATCGAGGAACAGCACCGCGAACACCTCGTGCTCGAAGCCGGCCAGCTTGGCGCACAGGTATTCCTTGACCGCCGCCGGCGAAGTGAACGACGCACCGCGCTGCATCTTGTGCTCGATGGCCTGGCGCGCGGCCTCCAGAATCTGGTCCGCCGTGGCCAGCAGGTAGCGGCCCTGTGCGTCACGCACCATCAGCGAGGTATCGAACGAGGAAAAGGACAGTTGCGACATGATCGTGCTCCGGTTGCTCGGGCGGAATTGCCCGGAACCGTTGCCAGCACGGCGCAGCGCAAGCAGTCAGGGGGGCGTAGCCGGCCGCCAGGACGCAAGCGCGCATGGCGCGCGCTGCCCTTGACGGCGAGAACGCCGTGATACGGTGAAGGGAACAGCAAGACCGCCCACACCCGCCCACAGCACACAGTCGGCTTTCGGGGCAAGCGGAGCGCGCAGGCCCGAGAGGGCCGGAGGCGTCAGGGGTCAAAGCCGAATGGCCGCGATTCGGCACGAAGCGCGGGGCGCAGTTCGCGAACCCGACGGCGTATCGCGCCGGGACGCACGGCCTTGGCTTTCACAGATATTGGGGCGCGGGTCGGCCAGAATGTGCGAAGCGTTTTGTTACTATTCCAAAGGCAAGTCCGGGGCGATTGGGTATCCGGAAGTATCCAAATACATTTGTAGGGACGACATGACGACGCCACAGCCGACCACCTTCGGTCAACAACTTTTCTTCAGTCCGGAAGCCGGCACTTGGAAGGCGCTCAGGCCGGACGTGACTGGCGGGGCCGACGATGTGAAGAGGCAGCAGGTGCTATCGGAAGCTGCTGCCGCGCGCGAAGAACTGAAAGCAGTATTGCTGTCCTCGCTTCAGATGCAGCATGTGGTCGCCCTCGCAGGCAGTGGAACATCTCTGGGGGAGATCAACGGCCCTTCGATGTGGACGCTGTGGGATCACTGCGTGAACTCGAATCCTGATACTGGAAAGGATGAGCGAAAGCCGACCGAGCAGGCTAAAGCCGTCATTGCTGAGATCGGCTATGAGACTGCCGTCGAACACGAGAACATCGAGGCCTTGCTTTCGCGGTGCGATGCATACCTTCAGATCAAGAAAAGCGAGCAGGTCGAGAAATTCGTGTCCGCCTCAAAAGCCGTGATTCTGAAGAAGTGCTCCGCTTTTCTCGATGGCGCGGACGATTCCAAACTGGCCAGCCATCGCACGTTCTTGCACCGACTGTCTCGTCGCCGCGTCCGCGACTCGCGGATGAAGCTGTTCACGACGAACTACGATTTGTGCTTTGAACACGCTGCTGGCAAGCAGGGGCTGGTCTTGCTCGACGGCTTCTCGTTCACGCAACCTAGGCAGTTTGATCCGCGGTTCTTCCTGTACGACATCGTCCGCCGACCTTCAACAGGCGATGAAGTCGGCAACCCGCTGGAGGGCGTGTTTCACCTCTACAAATTGCATGGCTCGGTCAACTGGGATCAATCCAGTTCGGGCGATATCGAGATCAAGACAGATCCGACGCCAGCAACGGCCTGTCTCATCTATCCCGCCAAAGGCAAATACCAGCAGTCCTACGTACAACCGCACCTGGAGCTAATTTCCCAGTACCTGGCGGCGCTGCGTGAACCGAATACCTGCCTCATCGTTTCGGGCTTCGGCTTCAATGACGATCACTTGTCTGAACCCATTGTCGCGGCGGTTCGCACCAACCCGCATTTGCGGTTGATCATCGTCAATCCATCGGCGGACGACCTGGCCTCCCGGCCCAAGGAAAACAACCGATACTGGGATGCGCTCTACGGCCTCGCCAAGCAGGGCGAGGACGTGTGGCTGATCAATGCCACGTTCAGCGAGTTCGCCGAGATGATCCCGGATCTCAAGTCGCTGACGCCCGCGCAGCGGCTTACGCGCGACATCAAGTCGCTGGTCAAACCGACATGAGTACCGCGTTCGACGTTGCCGACGCCTTTCCGCGCGGCTTGCTCCGGCCAGAGTTGTATGTCGGCCAACTGTGCGCCGTCTCCGCCCAGGCGGTGAAGTTCAATCTCAACGAGGCGGGCTCGCCCAGCGGCTCCCACTTTCTCGGCGGCCGGTACGGAAAAGGTGAGGTGGGAGAGTTCGTCCTGATCGAAGGACAGATCAACTTGCTGCTTGGGCGGGTCGTCGAGATCCACTTACCGGACGCCGACCGGCGCCTGATCGACACCTCGCACGGCAGGGTGCCGGACCTGGATGGCATCGGGACGATCCAACTGCTGGGCTCCATTGCAATGGACTCGCTTCGGATCTCGGCGGGCGTTGACTCGTACCCTCGCTTGGGTGATCGCGTCTACGCGGCGCCGCACAGCTTCATCGCCAACCTGCCGAAGTTCATGGAGGCCGCGGAGGCTGAGGCTAGCCACGTCCTTCTCAAGCTGGGGTCGATCGATGTCGCGCCTGAAAGCTATGTGTCGGTGAAGCCAGAGAAGTTGTTCGGCCGGCATTGCGCGATTCTTGGTGCCACCGGCGGTGGCAAGAGTTGGACGACCGCTCGGATCATCGAAGAATGCCTGCGCTACAAGACCAAGATCATCTTGCTTGACGCGACGGGGGAGTATCGCGGGTTCGATGGAGAGCACGTCGCCAACTTTCATCTGGGCGCGCCGGTCAACACTGCGAAATCTTCCGCCCCTTGCACCTTGCCGCAAACGTCTTTCATTGAATCGGACTTCATCGCGCTGTTTGAGCCTGCCGGCAAGGTTCAGGGACCAAAACTGCGCGCGGCGATTCGCAGCCTTCGACTCGCCGCTCTCGCTCCCCACGTTGCGACGGGCGGGATCATCAAGAAGATTGATCAGTCCAAAGTCCCGATCATGACCGAGGAAGCCAAGGCGGGCATCGCGGAGAAGCTTGATGATCCGCAGCAAGCTTTCGACGTGTGGAAGCTCGTCTCTCAGATCGAACAGGAGTGCGTTTACCCAGATGGCTTCGGGTCAGCCAGGGGGCAGAAGGACTTCACCAAATGGGGTGGCGACTCGGGCGAGGTCTCGTTCTGCCTGTCCTTGATGTCGCGCATCAACGGCATTCTCAGTTCATCGTCCTTCGAGTGCGTCTTCAAGTCGAAGGCTCCCGCGTTGACCGAGAAAATCTCGTCCTTCGTCTCAAACGAGGATCGGTTGCTCCGGATATGCCTCAGCGGCGTTGCCTTCGAGTTCAAGGCCCGCGAGATCGTCGCGAATGTAATCGGACGGCATCTACTCAACATGGCGCGCAATGGCGCGTTCAAGAGCCGTCCTGTGGTCGTTATCGTCGATGAAGCGCACAACTTTCTCGGGCGACAGATCGGAGCCGATGATGCAGTCGCTCGCCTAGACGCATTTGAGCTGATCGCCAAAGAGGGCCGGAAGTACGGACTCAACATTTGTCTGTCGACTCAGCGCCCACGCGACATAACGGAGGGTGTTCTGAGCCAGATGGGAACACTCGTTGTGCATCGGCTCACGAATGATCGGGATCGCGAGGTTGTCGAACGCGCCTGCGGCGAAATCGACCGATCGGCATCGTCGTTTCTGCCCAATCTGAAGCCCGGCGAGGCTGCGATCATCGGCGCCGATTTCCCCATCCCGTTGACCATTCAAGTCTTCCCGCCGAGCGCGAAGCCTCTTTCTGACGGTCCCAACTACCAGACCAACTGGAAGGTATAGGGTTCTTTTCGAAACACTAATGACCGCAGCGGTCAGTAGATACGAATAGGCATCAGATAATGGCCTGCAAGCCCTTGTCGGCGATGACGTTGAGCAGTTTGAGTGCTGGCCCCGTGGGATGGGTGTCGCCTTGCTCCCACTTGCGTACGGTCGAGGCCGATGTGTGCAAATGAAGAGCGAACACCGGCTGGCTGAACTTCAAGGCTTCGCGCAGGCGTTTGATGTCGGCAGCGTTGAACTCCCGCACCGGCGGCGGGCAGATCGCGTCGAACTCGCGCATCGTCACCTTGCTGATCGCTCCCGCTTCGTGGAGCGCAGCCAGGTCGCCACGCAGGGATTCAATGATCTTGCTCACAATGCACCTCCAATAACACGCCCGACTGCAACGCCTTCGACAAGGCTTCGGCGGACAGTTCCAGGAACACCTTGCCGGCGAACTGCAGCGCCTTCTTTTCGTCCTGTGTGATGTTCGCCTTGTCGCTCTTGGGGAACCCATACAGGAACACGTAGCGGCTACCGAACCGGGCCGACAGCAGCGTGCGATAGCCGCCACTCTTGCCACCGCCGGGGCGGGCCACCCGCTTCTTGTATAGGAAGCCGCCCAAGTCCGCGTCAATCAGACCGCTTTCCATCTCCTGAACCGCCTTGCACAAGGTGGCATCAGGCAGCTTTTCGCCCGCCTGCCACCGCGCAAAGTCCCTCCGCTTGAGGACGATAGTCATCTTGACCCCCAAACTATACCCGAAACGGGTACACTTTTCCAGGCCCCAGCGCGATGTACGGGCGGGGAGGGCCGCCGAACCACTTGACTTGACGGCGACACGGCAATCAGGGCCGGTATGGCGAGTTTCTGCTCACTGATCATGTGGTTGCCTCTTTCGGTTCTTGGCGCGTGCTGACGACCGACTTGCGCCGGCTCGCCACCAACTCAGCTGCCTTACGCACCGGGTCGTCCTCGGTGTGGACGTAGCGCATGAACATCGCCACGGTCTTGTGCGCGGTCAGCGCCATGCCGACCTTGACGGGGATACCGGAATTGGCAATGTCGGTCGCCGAGCGGTGGCGGATACCGTGGGTGCCGACCTTCGGCACACCGGCGCGATCAAGGATGCGCCGCCATGCCTGATAGTAAGAATGGGGGCCAAGTGGCTTGTCATGGTCGAGGATAGCCGGGCAGACGTAGGGCGACTGGCCATAGCGAGGCGCGTTCGTCAGTAGCTGGCGGACTTCCTCGCTCAACGGCTTGGACATATCGCCCGTCTTGCTGTCCGGCCAGACAACCCGGCCATTGGGCAAGTCAAGCCAATCCCATTGCAACAGCAGGATCTCCGACATGCGGGCCGCGAACTCGAATTGCAGCCGGACGGCCAGCAGATAGATCGGATGTTCCAGCCCCTCGGCCTCGGCCTTGTCCAAGTAGGCGAACAGGCTGACCATCTGTTCGTCGGTGATGAGCCGGGTCGAGCCTTTTTCCGGGTACTTGGGCACGTGGCGGCAGGGATTGGAGCCATCGGACCGATAGCCCCACAGTTCGGCCAGGTTGAACATCTTTCGGACGAGCGACAGCACGCGGTTGGCCTGGGTGGGCGATTTCTCCATGCGCTTCATCAGCGCGGTGATGTCGTGGCGCGTGACCTCGTGAACCTTCTTGCTACCGAAGGCCGGGATGACGAAGCTGTCGATCTGGTATTGGTAGCCGGCCTGCGTGCTGGGCTTGTTGTGCGGCTTGGAGTGGTCGTCCATGAACCGGCCGCACAGTTCCTTGACCGTCGGCGCCTTGCGGGCTTCGGCCTTGTTGTGGCCAGGGTCGCCGCCACGTCGGACTTCGGCCAGCCAGTCTTGCGCCAGCGACCGGGCTTGTTCGACCGTCAGCTCGCCGAATTGACCGAGTGCCGGCTTGCGCCGCACGCCGGAGTTCGTGCGGTACTGAACCATAAATACCTTGCGGCCCGTTGGTGTAACCTTGCATAAGAAGCCTGGAACGAGCGTGTCACGGAGTTCCACGTCGCAGGTCTGCGCTTGCGCCGTGTCAACGACGGACTTGGTGAGTTTGATCTTTGCCATGAGGTGCTCCTGAAAGCCCCCGATTCCAGGGGCCGGCTAGGAGCCAGGCGAAAGGGAACCGGGGCGGTTTGCATCGCGCACCGGGATATGATCGAAGGCATTGGCCCTAGGGGAAACCTGCTACAGCAAGCCTCATCCAAGCCCAGCGTTAACCCGGCGCGGATGCCATGCTCTGGCTTAAAATCCGCCGCTTTCCTGAAAAGGGGCATGCCGGTTCGACCCCGGCCCGAGGCACCATTCATATCGCCGCCTGCTGCTGGCTCAAGGGCGGCTGAAACCGCCTGAGGCGCAGCGCATTGCCCAGCACGAAGACGCTGGACATCGCCATCGCGCCCGCGGCAAAGACGGGCGAAAGCAGCAGTCCGTAAGCCGGGTACAGCACACCCGCCGCCAGCGGAATCAAGGCCGTGTTGTAGCCAAAGGCCCAGAACAGGTTCTGGCGGATATTGCCTATCGTGGCCCTGGAGAGCGCGATCGCATTGGGCACACCCTGCAGGTCGCCGGACATCAGCACGACATCGGCCGATTCCATCGCCACGTCGGTGCCGGTGCCAATCGCCAGCCCTATGTCGGCTTGCGCCAGTGCCGGCGCATCGTTGATGCCGTCGCCGACGAAGGCAATCGGGCCGTGGCTGGCACGCAGGCGCTCGATGGCCTGCACCTTGCCCTCGGGAAGGACTTCGGCCACCACTTCGTCAATGCCCAGCTGCCTGGCAATCGCCTGCGCGGTGCGTGCGTTGTCGCCGGTGACCATGGCGACTTTCAGGCCCAGCTGGTGCAGTGCAGCAATCGCGGTGGGTGTGCCGGGCTTGATCGGATCGGACACCGCGATGATGGCGGCGAGCCGGCCGTCGATGGCCGCGTACAGCGGCGACTTTCCCTCATTGCCAAGGCGTTCGGCCACGGCGGCAAAAACCTCCACGGCCAGACCCAGGCTGCGCATGAACCGGTCGGCGCCCACTTCCACGCGCACACCGTCCACGCTGGCGCGTACGCCCATGCCGGTGATGGATTCGAATGCACCTAGCGCAGGCAGTGCATGGCCTTGCACGGTGGCGGCGTCCACGATGGCGCGTGCGATCGGGTGCTCCGAGCGCGTCTCTACCGCGGCCACCAGCGCCAGTACCCGATCGCGTTCAAAGCCCGCAGCGATCTCCAGATCGGTCAGTACGGGGCGGCCTTCGGTCAGCGTGCCGGTCTTGTCCACCGCGACCACTTTCGCGTCCTTGAGCAGCTGCAGCGCCTCGCCCTTGCGAAACAGCACGCCGATTTCCGCACCACGGCCGGTGCCCACCATGATGGAGGTCGGCGTGGCCAGTCCCATGGCGCAGGGGCAGGCGATGATGAGCACGGCCACGGCGTTGACCAGCGCGAAGCTCAGCGCGGGCGAGGGCCCGAAGACCAGCCAGGCGAGGAAGGTGAGCAGCGCGGCCAGCATGACGGCAGGCACGAACCACAGCGTCACCTTGTCCACCACCGCCTGGATCGGCAGTTTGGAGCCTTGCGCCTGCTCGACCATGCGGATGATCTGCGCCAGCAGGGTCTGCCCACCCACCGCGGTGGCGCGCAGCGTGAGCGCGCCCTTCTGGTTGACGGTGCCGCCCACGACGGCGCCGCCAAGCGATTTCTGCACGGGAATGGGCTCGCCGGTGACCATGGATTCATCGACGAAACTCTCGCCCTCGGTCACCTCGCCATCCACCGGCACGCGCTCGCCGGGGCGTACCTGCAGCACATCGCCCAGTACCACGTCGCCGAGGGGAATATCCACGCTGCGGCCATCGCGCACCACGTGGGCGATCTTGGGCTGCAGGCCGACCAGCCGCTGTATGGCCTGCGATGTTCGCCCCTTGGCGCGTGCCTCCAGGTAACGGCCCAGCAGAATCAGCGCCACGATGACGGCCGCCGCCTCGTAATAGACGTTCACCGTGCCCTGCGGCAACAGGCCGGGCGCGAAGGTGGCGACCACCGAATAGCCAAACGCCGCCGCCGTGCCCACGGCCACCAGCGAATTCATGTCCGGTGCCAGACGCAGCAGCGCCGGGAAGCCCTGGGCGTAGAAGCGCCGGCCCGGAATGGCCAGCACCAGCGCGGTCAGCACGAACTGCAGGTACCAGCTTTCGCTGTGGCCGATCGTCGCCATCACCCACTCGTGCATGCCGGGAATCAGGTGCGAGCCCATTTCGAGCACGAACACCGGCAGCGAGAGCGCGGTGGCCAGCAGCAGGTCGCGCCGGAGCCTGGCACGTTCGGCATCCTTCTTCTGCGCGGTCTCTTCTGCCGCGTCTGCGCTGGAATCGATGGGGTGCGCTGCGTAGCCGGCCCTGGCGATGGCCGCCAGCAGATCGGCCACCGCCGCCACGCCGCGCACGCTGGCGCGCTCGGTCGCAAGGTTCACGGCCGCCTGCTCCACGCCAGGCACGGCCTTGAGCGCCTTCTCCACGCGGCCGACGCAAGAGGCGCAGGTCATGCCCTCCACGGCCAGCTCGATACTGCTCGCCGGCACGGCGTAGCCGGCCTTCTCGACGGCCTGGACCAGTGCCATGCGGTCGATGGGGCCGGCAGGGCGGATATCCGCCCGTTCGGTCGCGAGGTTCACGGCCACGCTGCCGACGCCGCCCACCTTGGCAAGCGCCTTTTCGACCCGGCCGACGCAGCTGGCGCAGGTCATGCCTTCAATCGGCAGGCTGATGAAGGGAGCGGCGATCGCGCCGCTGGGATTCGGGCTGTTCATGGTCGGTTTTCCTGCAGTCAAGTTCACAATGCCGCCAGCGTAATGTTTGCCATGATGTCAATGTCAAGGGGCGTGCGAAAATACGGCCTACTTGCGAGCGTTCAGTGTGTTTTTCAGGATCGCCCCCTCAGGCTCCAGGGATGCCCTGCATCGCCCTCGCGCGTCGGTGGTGGTGCAGGCCGTCCGAGGCTGCGCCATCACCGACCGCAGGGGGTTGGGCAGGACATTCCTAGGCTCAGAGACCAAAGAAGGTTTTATGTCAGATTACAACGCTCCCTTTGAAATTCACGTCCACGGCCAGGTGCAGTTGCGCGCCGACGTGGATTTCGCGCAACTGCAGGATGCGCTCAAGCCGCTGTGGCAGTACGCCGGCGCGCGTTCCCTGGCGGACGGCGCCACCAGCGCCTACGAGGAAGAGCCGGGCATCCAGTTCGATCCCAAGGAACACCTGCTGCAGATGTGCTGGACGGTGCGCGGCGACGATGACTTCCGCCAGTCGCTTGACGAGATGTGCATGAGCCTCAATGAGCTCGCCGACCAGGGCGCCGCGATCGAGGTGACTTTCTACGACACCGAGTTCGACGAGGAAGAGATCGATGATGAGGAAGACGATGACGCCGAATCGCGCGACGACTTCGTGATGCTCTTCGTCGGCCCGACGCCGGCGGCCATCATGCAGGTGCAGCGCGACATGCTGGTGCAGGATGTGGTGAACGTGATGGAGCGCCACTTCGATGCGGCCGAGCTCGGCGGCGTGGTGGCCGAGATCGACAAGCTGTTCACCCAGCGCTTTGATGCGCTGGTGAGCTCGCTTGATCTGGGGCGCCGTCCGCGCGGCGCCGGCGGGCGCGGCGGCGGCAACCGCAGGCCGCGCCATCTGCACTGAAACTCAGGGGGCCTGGGGCAGCGAGACGGCGGTGCACTGCCCAGGCGGCAGCGCCAGCCAGCGCTGCGCCGCCGCCTGCAGCGCGGGGAGTGCGCCGGTGGTGCACAGCAGAATGTTTCGTGCGTGGATCTCCGGTGCCGCCTCCTCATGCAGCAGGCCGGCCGGCTCCAGAATGCGCCGGGTTTGCCGTGCCACGGCCGCTCCGGTTTCGATGATGCGTACCTCGGGCCCTACCAGCGAGCGCAGAACGTCCTGCGCAAACACGTAGTGGGTGCAGCCCAGCACCAGGGTGTCCATCATTCCGGATTCAGTGCCAAATACGCCCAAGGCACTCGTGTAGCGGGCGCAAAGCGCTCTTGTTTTTGATACTGCTTCCGCGGCCTCGGCGCCGGTGCTTTTTTCGATGGCCTGGGCCAGGCCGTCGCAGGCCTGCACTGAAAAGCGGGTGTGCTCGCCGTGCCGGGCCAGCAGGTGTGCAAAGCGCGCGCTTTGGGCCGTGCCGCGCGTGGCCAGCACGCCGACATGGTGCGTGCGGCTGGCGATGGCGGCGGGCTTGAGCGCCGGTTCCACGCCCACCATGGGCAGATCGGGCAGTTCGCCCCGCAGCAGCGGAATGGCCGCGGCGGTGGCGGTGTTGCAGGCGACGACCAGCGCCTTGATGGCGTGCTCCTGGCGCAGATGCCGGGCGATGGCCAGGCTGCGCTGGTGCACGAAGCCATCGCCCTTTTCGCCATAGGGCGCGTTGCCGCTGTCGGCGAGGTAGATGAAGCGCTCGTGCGGCAGTTCGGCGCGCAGCGCCTGGAGCACGCTCAGGCCGCCGATGCCGCTGTCGAAAACGCCTATCGGTGCGCTGCTGGAAGGGGATGGCATGGAGACGCGGGGTGGAAGGCGGGCAAGCATACCGCGTTCGCACAGGCGACAACGGCCATGCGGTGACCGCGCCACAATGGCTGTTTCGGGCACGGGGCCCGGTGACACCACCTCAGGAGACTTCCCGCAATGGCACGCACGATTCAGCAATTGTTTGATCTTTCCGGCAAGACGGCGCTCGTCACGGGCGGCTCGCGCGGGCTGGGCCTGCAGATGGCGCATGCGCTGGGTGAGGCGGGCGCGCGCATCATGCTGGCCAGCCGCAAGGCCGGGGAACTGGAGCAGGCCGCCGCCGAGCTGCAGGCGGCTGGCATCGATGCGCGCTGGATCGCCGCCGATTGCGCGCAGGAGGCGGATATTCACCGGCTGGCTTCCGAGACGCTGCAGCGCCTGGGCGATGTGGACATCCTGGTGAACAACGCGGGCGCGAGCTGGGGCGCTCCGGCCGAGGACCATCCCACCGCCGCCTGGGACAAGGTGATGAACCTCAACGTACGCGGCTACTTTCTGCTCTCGCAGGCGATCGCCAAGGCCAGCATGATCCCGCGCGGCAGGGGCGCCATCGTCAACGTGGCGTCCATCGCGGCGCTGGGCGGCAATCCGGTGGGCATGAAGACCATCGCCTACAACACCTCCAAGGGCGCGGTGCTCAACTTCACGCGCGCGCTGGCGGGGGAATGGGGGCATTACGGCATCCGCGTCAATGCCGTCTGCCCGGGTTTCTTCAAGACCAAGATGGCCGAGGTGCTGATAGAGCGCCTGGGCGAGGAGCAGATGAAGGCGCACGCGCCGCTGCTGCGCCTGGGCGACGATGAAGACTTGAAGGGCCTGGTGCTGCTGTACGCCAGCGATGCGGGCAAGCACATCACCGGCCAGTGGATGGCGGTCGATGGCGGGGTGAGCGCCATCGTCGCGGGATGAGGGCGATGGATCGTCCGGGCTTCGACATCGACATCCCCTTCGTTCAGGCGCTGGGCATCACGCTGGCGGGGATGGGCGAAGGCCGTTCCGAGCTGCATTACGAGGCCCGGCCCGAGCACCTGAACTCCTGGCGCATCACGCATGGCGGCGCGCTGATGACGCTGCTCGATGTAACGCTGGCGATGGCCGCGCGCAGCAACGCGCTGGCCAGCGGCATGGGCATGGTGACGGTGGAGATGAAGACCAGCTTTCTGCGCCCCGCCAAGGGCAAGCTGGTGGCGCGCGGCACCTTGATCCACCGCACGCGCAGCCTGGCGTTTGCCGAGGGCACGGTGTTCGATGACCAGGGCCAGGCCTGCTGCCATGCCACCGGCACCTTCAAATACGTCTCGCGCGTGGGCGATTCCCCCGGGGTGTGAGGTAAAAATAATCATGAAATATGGCTTTAAAGCATGATGGGTAAGCGGTAGCAGCTATGTTATTTGAATAAACAGGAGACCTTCCCTATGCCACGCAACGCACAGATCGTGCTCGACAACCGCCCGCAGGGCGCCGCCACCGAGGGCAATTTCCGCCTCATCACCACGGATACGCCGCCGCTGACGGATGGCCAGGTGCTGGTGCGCCACCATTACCTGAGCCTGGACCCCTACATGCGCGGGCGCATGAACGAGGGCAAGAGCTACGCCGCCTGCCAGCCCTTGGGCGAGGTGATGATCGGCGGCACCGTGGGCGAGGTGGTCGAGAGCCGCCACCCGCGCTTCATCGCAGGCGACAAGGTGGTCGGCATGGGCGGCTGGCAGGAATACAGCGTGGTCGATGGCAACGCGCCGGGCCTGCTGCGCAAGGTGGAGGGCGGCCCGGTGCCGCTCTCGTACTACCTGGGCGCCGTCGGCATGCCGGGCGTGACCGCCTGGTATGGCCTGACGCAGATCATCGCGCCCAAGGCGGGCGAGACCGTCACCGTGAGCGCCGCCACCGGCGCGGTGGGCAGCGCGTTCGCAGCGCTGGCCAAGGCGCGCGGCTGCCGCGTGGTGGGCATCGCCGGCGGGCCGGAGAAATGCCGCTACGCCACCGAGGAACTGGGCTTTGACGCCTGCATCGATCACCGCCAGCACACCGATGTGAAATCCATGTCGCGCGCGCTGAAAGAATCGTGCCCCGATGGCATAGACGGCCATTTCGAGAACGTCGGCGGCACCATTCTGGATGCCGTGCTGCTGCGCGCCAACGCCTTTGCGCGCGTGGCGCTGTGCGGAATGATCGCGGGCTACGACGGCCAGCCGCTGCCCATGCTCAATCCTGCGCTGATGCTGATCAACCGCATGCGGGTGGAGGGCTTCATCGTGAGCGAACATATGCAGCTCTGGCCGCAGGCCTTGCAGGAGCTGGCCGCTCTGGTGGTGGCCGGAACGCTGCATCCGCGCGAAAGCATTGCGCAGGGCCTGGCGAGTGCGCCGGCCGCCTTCATCGGGCTGCTGCACGGCAAAAACATGGGCAAACAGCTCGTCCAGCTCGTTTGAAGGAACGCAATGATTCAGGAATTTGCAGGCAAGACGGCGGTGCTCACGGGCGCCGGCTCGGGTTTCGGGCTGGAATGCGCGCGCATCGCCGCGCGGCGCGGCATGCGTGTGGTGCTGGTGGATGTGCAGCAGGACGCGCTGGACAAGGCTGCGGCGGAATTGCAGCAAGCAGGTGCCGAGGTGCTGGCGCGGCGCGTGGATGTGTCGGATGCCGATCAGATGCAGGCGCTGGCCGATGCGGTGGCCGAGCGCTTTGGCGCGCCGCACTTCGTCTTCAACAACGCGGGCGTGGGTTCGGGCGGCCTGGTCTGGGAGAACTCGCTGGCCGACTGGCAATGGGTGCTGGGCGTGAATCTCTGGGGCGTGGTGCACGGCGTGCGCCTGTTCACGCCGATGATGCTGGCGGCAGCGAAGGCCGACCCGGCCTGGCGCGGGCATATCGTGAACACCGCCAGCATGGCCGGGCTGCTGACGCCGCCCAACATGGGCATTTACAACGTCAGCAAGCATGCGGTGGTGGCGCTGACCGAGACGCTCCATCAGGACTTGGCGCTGGTGACCGAGCAGATCGGCGCCAGCGTGCTCTGCCCCTATTTCGTGCCCACCGGCATCACGCAGAGCGAGCGCAACCGGCCGGACAGCCTGCGCGATGCCGCGCTGACGGCCAGCCAGCGCATCGGCCAGGCCATGATCGACAAGGCGGTGACCAGCGGCAAGGTCTCGGCTGCCGAGGTGGCGGCCAAGGTGTTCGATGCGGTGGCAAGCGGCGCTTTCTACATCTACAGCCACCCGCAGGCGCTGGGCAATGTAGAGAGCCGCATGCAGGCCATCGTGCAGGGCCGCAACCCGCCCGACCCGTTTGCCGAGCGGCCCGAGGTGGGCGAGCAGCTCAAGGCGGCGCTGCGCCGTTGAAGCTGCCGCTCAAGCACGGCAGGCGCTATCCTTGCGCGCCATGAGCCTGTTGATCGATTCCTTCTGGCGCGCGGTGGGCTATTGCCTGATGCCGCGCATCATCGCGCTGTCGCTGCTGCCGCTGGTGCTGATCGGCGCGGTGGCGGGGCTGGCCTGGTATTTTTTCTGGACGCCCGCCGTCGCCTGGACGCAATCGCTGCTGGACGGCATGACCTGGCTGGGCACGGTCTGGGGCTGGCTGGCGCACCTGGGGGTCAGCGACGTGCCCTCGCTGCTGGCGCCGCTGCTGCTGGTGATGGCCACCACGCCGGTCGTCGTCTTCGCCTGCGTGCTGGCGGTGGCGGCGCTGATGGTGCCAGCCATCGTCGATCTGGTGGCCAAGCGGCGCTTTCCCGAACTGCGGCGCCTCAAGGGCGCGGGGCTGGTGGGCAGCCTCTGGTGGTCGCTCTCGTCCACCGTGCTGGCGCTGCTGGCGCTGGTGCTGTCCATGCCGCTGTGGCTGATTCCGCCGCTGGTATTGGTATTGCCGCCGCTGATCTGGGGCTGGCTCACCTACCGCGTGATGGCGTTTGATGCGCTCTCCGAGCACGCCAGCCGGCAGGAGCGCAGGGCGCTCTTTGAGCAGCACCGCGGCAGTCTGCTGGTGATCGGCGTGTTCTGCGGTTTTCTCGGCGCGGCGCCGGGCATCGTCTTTGCCTCGGGCGTGGTGTTCGCCGCTGCCTTCTTCATCCTGATCCCGGTGGCGATCTGGATTTACACGCTGGTGTTTGCGTTCTCGTCGCTGTGGTTTGCGCATTTCTGCCTGGCGGCGCTGCAGCAGATGCGCGGGCAGCAGGCGCCCGCCATGCCGCCTGTCAAGGCGCCTGATGTGATCGACGTACAGGCCAAACCGCTGCTGCCCGGAGGCGATGCATCGTGATCCCCGCCTTCGGCCTCATCCTCGTCGGCGACGAGATCCTCTCGGGCAAGCGCGTGGACAAGCACCTGCCCACGGTGATCCGCCTGCTGGCCGAGCGCGGCCTGTCACTTTCGTGGATGGAACTGGTGGGCGACGACCGCGCGCGCATCACCGCTGCGCTGACGCGAGCCTTCGCCGGTCGCGACGTGGTCTTCAGCTGCGGTGGGATAGGCGCCACGCCGGACGACCACACACGCCAGTGCGCAGCAGCCGCGCTGGGCGTGCCTTTGCTGCCGCACCCGGAGGCGCAGGCCCTGATCACCGAGCGCATGCAGGACGTGGCGCGCGAGAAGGGCGAGGTGTTCGCGCCCGACCGCCCCGACAACCTGCACCGCCTGCAGATGGGCGTGCTGCCGCGGGGCGCGCGCACCATCCCTAACCCCTACAACAAGATTCCCGGTTTTTCCTGCACGGGCGCGGGCGGCGCGCAGGTGCATTTCGCGCCGGGCTTTCCGGTGATGGCCTGGCCGATGATCGAATGGGTGCTCGATACCAGCTGTGCGCAGTGGTTTCACCGCGCGCCGCAGGCGGAGCATTCCATCGTGCTGCACGACGCGCCCGAATCGCTGCTGACGCCGCTGATGCAGCAAATCGAGGCCGAGCACCCCGGCATCAAGGTCTTCAGCCTGCCCAGTGTCGATCACCCGGTGCACGGCGCGCACCTGGAGCTGGGCGTGAAGGGCGCGGCCGATCGCGTGCCCGCGGCCTGGCAGGCGCTGGTGGCGGGGCTGCAGAGGCTTTCGGTGCGCCTGGGCCCTGAAATCGAGCGTGGGCATTGAGAGTGCGCCCGTAGAATTCAATCCTTTCGCCCGCGCCGTACCGGTGCGCGGCTCTGAAATGTCCAGGAGTTCCCAGATGGCCAAGACCGTCGCCGACGTGATGCGCATGGTGCAGGAGAGCGAGGTGCGCTATGTCGATCTGCGCTTTACCGACACGCGCGGCAAGGAGCACCATGTGACGGTGCCCGTCTCGCATTTCGGCGAGGAAAAATTTGCCAACGGCCACGCATTCGATGGCTCGTCAATGCCCGGCTGGAAGGGCATAGAGGCTTCGGACATGCAGCTCATGCCCGACCCGGCAACGGCCAACATCGACCCGTTTTTTGAAGAAACCACGCTGATCCTGCAGTGCGACGTGGTCGAGCCCGGCGACGGCAAGGCCTACGACCGCGATCCGCGCTCGATCGCCAAGCGCGCCGAGGCCTACCTGAAGGCCTCGGGCCTGGGCGATACCGCCTACTTCGGACCCGAGCCCGAGTTCTTCATCTTCGACGGCGTGCGCTGGGGCACCGAGCCGGGCCGCGTGTTCTTCGAGATCGAGGAATACGAGGCGCCGTGGAATGCCGGCACCAAGTTCGACGGCGGCAACCGCGGCCACCGCCCCGCCACCAAGGGCGGCTACATGCCGGTGCCGCCGGTGGACAGCGGCCAGGACTTGCGTGCCGAGATGGCGGGCGTGCTGGAATCGCTGGGCATTCCGGTCGAAGTGTTCCACCACGAGGTGGGCGGTGCCGGGCAGAACGAGATCGGCACCCGGTTTTCCACGCTGGTGCAGCGCGCGGACTGGACGCAGCTGATGAAGTACGTGATCTGGAACGTGGCCAATTCCTACGGAAAGACCGTCACCTTCATGCCCAAGCCCTACGCGGGCGACAACGGCAGCGGCATGCATGTGCACCAGTCGATCTGGAAGGACGGCAAGAACCTGTTCGCGGGCGATGGCTACGCGGGGTTGTCGGACTTTGCGCTGTACTACATCGGCGGGCTCATCAAGCACGCCAAGGCGCTCAACGCCATCACCAACCCCGGCACCAACAGCTACAAGCGGCTGGTGCCGGGCTTCGAGGCGCCGGTCAAGCTCGCCTACAGCGCGCGCAACCGCTCGGCCTCGATCCGTATTCCATATGTCGCCAATCCCAAGGGGCGGCGGGTGGAGGCGCGCTTTCCCGATCCGCTGATGAACCCCTACCTGGGCTTTGCCGCGCTGATGATGGCGGGGCTCGATGGCGTCGAAAACAGGATTCACCCCGGCGAGGCCGCCACCAAGGACCTCTACCACCTGCCGCCCGAGGAAGACCGGCTGGTGCCCACGGTCTGCGCCAGCCTGGAAGAGGCAGTGGCGGCGCTGGATGCCGACCGCGGCTTTCTCACGCGCGGCGGGGTGTTTTCCGACGGCATGCTCGATGCCTACATCGATCTCAAGCAGGCCGAGATCCAGCGCGTGCGCATGACCCCGCATCCGGTCGAGTACGACCTGTATTACGCTTTGTGACGTCAGCCGTAGGCATGCGCTTGCGTTTGGGTGATACTTGCCCGCACGATTGCGCCCGTAGCTGCTCTCCAAGGTATTGCATGAAGACTTTTTTGTTCGCCCTGACCGCTCTTGCCGGCACGCTGGTGCTGCAACCCGCCAGTGCCCAGGACAAAATCTACCGCTGCGGCAACGAATACACCAACAACGTGAGTGATGCCAAGGCGCGCGGCTGCAAGCTGGTGGAGGGCGGCAACGTCACCGTGCTGCAGGCAAGCAAGCCTGCGGCAGCGCCAGCAGCAGCGTCCCCGGCGAATGCGCCCAAGGTGAGCGACGCCGACCAGAAGGCGCGCGATTCGGATCGGCGCGCCATCCTGCAGGATGAGCTGCGCAAGGCCGAGGGAAAACTGGCGGAGCTGCGCAAGGAATACAACGACGGCGCGCCGCAGAAAAGCGCGCTGGAGCTGCGCAACACGCAGGCCTACCAGGACCGCGTGACAGAGCTCAAGGCCAATCTGGACCGCGCGCAGGCCGACGTGGACGGCATCCGCCGCGAGCTGGAGCGCACTAAATAAGACGTAGCGCGGTAAGCAGGCCCTCGCAGGCGTCTTCCACCAGGTCCAGCACCTCTTCAAACCCGCGCTCGCCGCCGTAATACGGGTCGGGCACTTCGGTGGCCTGGTGCCGGGTGCAGAAATCGGTCAGCCGCATCAATCTGGCGCGGGGCTGCGCTGGCGCAAGGCGCCGCGCCAGCGTTTCGTTGGCCGCATCCATCACCAGAATCAGGTCGAAGCGCTCGAAGTCCTTGCGCGTGAGCTGGCGCGCGCGTTGCGTTGAGAGGTCATAGCCCTGGCGCCGCGCATGCTGCTGCGTGCGGGCATCGGGCGGATCGCCGATGTGGTAATCATGCGTACCAGCCGAATCGACCTCCAGCGCATGCTGGATACGCGCTTCCAGCACCTTTTTTTGTAGTACGCCGTGGGCGGTGGGGCTGCGGCAGATATTGCCCATGCAGACCATCAGCACCCGGATGGGTTGGCTGCTTTGGCGTTTGGCCAGTTCCGACAGATCGGGCAGAGTGGGCATCACGGCGCGAGTGTTGCGACCACCGGAGTGTGGTCGCTCGGCTGCTTGTTCTTGCGCGGCGCGCGATCGACGGTGCAGGCGGTGACAGAGCCGCGCAGCGCATCGCTCACCAGAATGTGGTCGATGCGCATGCCGCGGTTTTTTTGGAAGCCCAGCATGCGGTAATCCCACCAGGAGAAGGTCTTTTCAGGTTGCTCGAACAGGCGGAAGCTGTCGCAGAGGCCGAGCGAGAGCAGCTCCTGGAAGTGCGCGCGCTCCTCGGGCGTGTGGTGGATGGTGCCGCGCAGGCCTTCAGGGTCCCAGGTGTCGCGGTCGTCAGGCGTGACGTTGAAATCCCCCAGCAGCACCAGACGCGGATGCACCGCCAGCTCTGCGCGCACGAATGCCGTCAATGCCGCGAGCCAGCGCAGCTTGTAGGCGAATTTTTCGCTGCCCGGCTCCTGGCCGTTGACGAAATAGCCGTCGATGACGCGCAGCGGCCCGGTCGGCGTCTGCACGGTGGCGGCGATGATGCGCGCCTGCTCGTCCTCGAAGCCCGGCATGTTGCGCACCACGCCTTCCAATGGGTGGCGGCTGATCAGCGCCACGCCGTTGTAGGTCTTCTGCCCGAAGCAGACGCTGTGGTAGCCCGCCATCTCGAAGGCATCGTGCGGGAACTTGTCGTCGGTGAGCTTGAGCTCCTGCAGACCGAGCACATCGACGGGGTTGGCTGTCAGCCAGGCGAGCACCTGCGGCAGACGCACGGCGAGGGAATTGACGTTCCAGGTGGCAATTTTCATAAGTAATCTATCCTATTGATTTTAAATAATTAATTTCTTATGGGTTGTTTTGAGGCCCCCAAAGAGGCCCCCAAATGAAATCTCTTAAAACCCTTTGGCTAACGAGCCGAGGGCAACCTGCGCTTCTGTCCTTGCGACCATCAAGCCCGTTCATGAGGCCTCTCCATCCTGGAGTTCATAGGCCTGTGCGATCCGGTCCAGAAAATCGGCGAGGGGTGCCCGGCCGAGCCCCAGGGCCTTGGGGTCGAGAGAGTCGTCGGCTGCCGCTGCATTCAAAAATCTTCTCATGTCATCGGCGATTTTCGCGTCGAGAGGGATGCGCGTTGCGGGGGCGAGCAATTGCGAAAGTCGCAGAACATCGTTGGCGTGTTTGCGGATGCTCTTGGCATCCACCTGTTCGCCTTGCTCCCGGCGGGCGCTCAGGTCCAGCCAGGCAATGGCTTTCAACGGGATCAGGCGATCCTCGCCGACCCAGGGCAAGCCATCAATCTCGCGGCGGCCGGCCATGATGAATGCGTAGTAGGCATCATCGAGCAGGATGGCCGACAGGCTTGAAACCGCTTCGTCGAAAGGGATCGGCGTGAGCTGTCCGTTCTCGATGGGCCGCAGGCTGTCGGGCGCACGGGAGAACAGTTCGACCATGACCGGAAAGCTGTTTTCGGTCGGCTTCTGGAAACGGTAGAAGGCCGGCTTGCCTGTGTCGCTGGCCTGCCGGATCTCATAGCCGCCCGCTTCGATGAATCTCCAGAAGGTTTCGCCGAATGCCGGCGTCAGCGCCTCGACATGCAGCACGACATCAAGGTCCTTGGTGGCGCGGAAGTCCAGCCCTGCCTCTTCCATTGCCAAGGTGGCCGCAGTGCCGCCGATCAGGATGTACTGGTCCGGGTAGTCGGCGAACCATGCCCGGAAAACATCCAGCCCCTTCACCATGGCAATTGTTCCTTCAGTGCCTCCAGCGCGCTTTGGACGCGTTCATCGGTGCTATCCCGCAAGCTCAGTATGAGCGAGAGGGGGTCCACCGTGGCGCTGTCCGGCTGCAGTGTCGGGGTGTAGTTCCACAACTGCCATTCGCATGCGTCTGGCATGGCTTCCGGAAGTTCGACGATGTCTGCCTTCAGTGCCTGCCATGCGGTGCGGCTCAGGGCGAATACCGGCGATCTGGGTTCCGTGAGCATCGAAAGGCGTGCGAGCGCGCTCAGGCCCGCCACCCGCACGGGCAGTTCCGTCCGTGTCTGCGTGGATATCCAGACGGTGCGCTGCACTGGACTGCGCAGCAGGTGCAGTGCTTGCTCCCACGTCTCATGTGCAGAATATGTCATGTTCAGGTACTGGGACCGGCCGGCCTTGTGTGCCTGTGCGAGTCCTGCCGCCACCAGTTCCCGCACGGCGCGCGAGAGCGTCATAGGGGTGTAGCCCAGAGTGGCGGCTGTCTCTGCAGGATGCCATTCGGCCTCCCAGCGAGGACGCAGCAAGGCGGTGATCAACATGGCCTGAGCCGAAGGGCTGAGCGGAACGTCCGTCGAGCTGGGGCGCTGGCGGAAGTATTCGCGCAGATCCAGCCCCAGGTCGGGCAGATAGAGCTGGTTGCCAGGAACAACGAACGGCACTTTTTGTGCGATCAGGCGTTTGCGCTCGTAGGAGGCGAGTGCCTCCGTCACATAGACCACAGGCTGTCCCGCTATCGACCTCAACTTGTCCAAGCGATTTCGGATATCGCCAATGGACGGTTTGTCTGGATTTCGCTCTAGGGCCAGCAAGACCTTGTGGCCAAGGATGTCCAATTGCCAGAAATCGAAGGCGTCGCGCAAAAAGTAGGGCAGGCTCTCCAGGCCCGCCCACGGCTCATGGCTCGACGTGGCGACGCCGAGTGTTTCATGCAGGTAGTTCTGAGCGCTGGTGGCAAGTGCGGGCACGACAATTGGGATTCATAACTCAATGATCGCACGATAACATTGTTAGTGTTATCGTGCAAATTGAAGTTATTCTTGACCGCCAGCCATAGCAAGGCGGTGGATCAGGGCCTGCCGCCCATCTGAGCCGACCCGAGATGCTTGGTCGGCCCGGCAACCACATAACCTTCGGGATCGTCGATCCAGGCTTGCAGCGCGGCTGGCGCCCAGCCGCATGCGCGTCCTCCGAGGTGAACGGGCGGCGGGAACTTGCCTTCGGCGATTCGCCGATACAAGGTGGCGCGGCTCAACGCCGTGATGCGCATCACGTCAACCATACGAAAAAATGCGGGAGACGCCATAGGCATGTGAAGCGTGTCGCGATGGCCGGTGGGGGACGTGAGTGACATGGCGAATCCTGAGAAAGTAACCATGTCCTCAGATTGCCTCAGAAGGTCTTTGCTGAAAACTCACGTGGGCGTACTGCGGCGAAGATGATCGGAAGAGTCTGCCGGCGCGACGACGGATCGGGCTTTGTGCAATCGCTTGAACCCCCGATCCCGTTCCATGAACGCCTCCAGCATGTGCGGAATCAACGCCACAGCATCCACCGCCTCGCCGTAGGTCTGCGCATGAAGTGCGGCATAGCGGTCGAGTTCCACCTTCAAGCTCGCCGAACAGGCGAAGGTCAGTTTGAGAGTCTCGGTCTTCGGCAACGGCCCGAGACGCAGCTTGTTCGCGCTCATCGCGATGCCCCCTTGACGAAGAACAGTGGCTGATACGGCCGCAGCACGAGATCCCTATTGACGATGATGCGTACCGGCAGGCCAGGTTGGCTGGTCAACGTCGGCTGGATGTTCATGTTGCGCCGGGTCATCTCCTGGCCCACCTGGTTCACGGTGTCCTGCAAGCCGTCACGCCCGGCGATGATGACGCGATCTCCATCCTGGCGGTTCTCCGGCGCCGCCAGCTCGGCGCCGATGCCCAGCAAGGTCGTCATCGCCGCGCCCGCAAGAATGCGATCCCAATGCCAATCGACCCCATCCTCCAGACCGGCGTAGCCGGCGGGGTCGGCGCCCACCAAGTTATCGAGCTGGAACGAGGATGTGTCCGGCAGGATCACCCGGTTCCACACGACCTGCGTGCGGCTCTGACCGTAGCTGACCTGGCTGTTGTACTTGCCCATGAGGCGCGCACCTTGCGGGATCAGCAGGAACTTGCCGGTGGCCGTGTCGTAGATCGGTTCTGTCACCGTAGCAATGACATCGCCCGGCAGATCGGATTTGATGCCTGTGACCAATGCGGCCGCGATCACCGTGCCGGCCATCACCTGGTACGGCGAAGCGGGCAATTGCAGGGAACCGGAATTGCGGGTTTGTGTAGAGCCGGCTTTGGACAGAAACGCTTCCTTCTGATCCTGCCGGTTCTGCACCGCTGTAGGGTCGGCTGGCTGCGCGGCCGTCGAGGCCGGGCCTGCGGCCATCGGGTCGAAGGCAGCATTCGGAGCCAGGACAGCAGCAGGCGCAGCCTGCGCCGATGCCGCAGCGGCCACCTTCACTCCACCGGAGCGGAAGAACACCGACGAAGCCGCCGCTTCCTCGGCTTCCTTCAAGCGCGCCAGGCGATCGGCTTCGGCCGGATCGTGCCCCGGCTGCTGGTAGGCATAGCCCTGCGCCTGCTGCTCGGCCTTCAGCATCGGCCCGCCCAAGTCACCCGGCAGCGGCGCGCCAAGTTGAGGTACCGCAGGCGGCAGTTTGGAATAGTCGGCTGGCAATTGGTCGAGCCCTTCGGAGCGCGACACGCGATCGACGTTGTACAGCTCGGTGGATTCGCTCGCGTTGCGCCGCTGCGGTTGCAGCGACCACATCAGCGCACCCAGCACGGCAACCGACAGGCCCCCAGCGAGTGCGGCCAGCATGCGCCGGTTCAATCGTGTGACAGCACGCGGCTGGGCGCGTAGCGTCACGTCCTCTGGGGCTGCCTTGGGCGGCACGTCCGGCACCGGCATATCGGCAGTTGTGTCCTCGCGCATGGTCAGTTCCTCCGGCCATCGGTGCGTTCGATGCGCACCACGTCGCCTTTGTCCGCGCCCAAGCGCAGTTCGGCGGCACCGAACAGCCGGTCCACGATGTAGTACGGCGAACGGAAACGGTAGTTCACGAGCTGCCCGTCCCCCTGCGCGCCGATGACGAACAGCGGCGGTAGTTCGCCCTGCGCGATGCCGCCCGGGAACTGGATGTAGACCTTCTCGCCATCGTCAAAGGCGCGCAGCGGCTTCCACGAAGGATTGCTGCCGCTGATCGCGTAGCGGAATCGGATCTTCTCCAGTGATAGGCCCGCATCGACCGGTGCAGCCGTCTGCGCGGCCTGCGCCTGACGCTGCAAGGCCAGCATGCGGTCCTTCGGGTAGTCCCAGGACACCGACGCCATCCAGGCCTTCTCGGTCGAGGTCAACTCGATCAGATAGGTGCGCCGGCTGGTGGTGATGACCAGATTGGTCTTCAGGCCCGCGCGCGTCGGTTTGACCAGCACGCTCACACGCAGATCGGCCCCCGTGCCGCTGGACGTGTCGCCCACGATCCAGCGCACGGTATCGCCTGCGGCCACCGTCACCAGTTCCTCGCCAGGTTGCAGCGCCACGACCGTCACACGCCCTGGACTGGCATAGACCTGGTACAGCGCACCGTCCGTAAACGGCCAGACCTGAATCGCATTGACATAGCCCTCGCGCGTCGGCGCCATGCGGGCTTCCTGATTGGCGCGCGAGACGCGCACCTTCTCATCGGTTGATTCGGGAACGGCCTTCTCTTCGGCCAGCATGGGCAACGGCTTCATCTGCTCGGGCAGTGGCAAGGGCTCTGGCACGGCCACCACCTCGATGGGTTTGGGCGACTCCCGCAGTACCTGTGCCGCGACTGGCTCGTCCAGGGTGATGACCGGCGGTGGCTTGCCCTGCGTGGCGCAGCCAGTGAGAGCAGCAAGAGCTGCAAGCAGGGACACCAATACGGAAATGTGCAAAGACGGTTTCATGGCTTGGCTCCTTCGGAAGATTCGAGTTCACGGCTCCACGACAAGCCATTGACGTAGATTCCCAGCGGGTTGCGGCGCAGCTTTTCTTCGGTACGGGGCGCTTGCAGGACGATGGAAACCACCGCCGTCCAGCGCTCCAGTCCGGCGGCCGCGCCGTTGACATAGCGGCGCTCGGTCCAGCGCACGTTGAACGACGCATCGCTGGCGCGCACGATGCTGGTGATCTGTACCGTCACCGACTCTTTGCCGATGCGGGCAAAGGGATCGTTCACCCGCGCGTAGTCGTTGAGCACCGCCGCGCCGCGGTCGGTGGTGTAGTCGTAGGCGTCGAGCCAGTTCTGCCGCACGACGATGGGGTCGATCGACAGTGAGCGCACAAGGCTGATGAAGCGCGCTAGGTGGTGCGCCGTCTGCGCATCGTTGGGCTTGTAAGGTGTCGCCGCTTCACCGACAGCGCGCACCTGCCCGCCGCTGTCCACCTCCACCACGAAGGGCGTGACGATGGACTGTGCCGAGCGCCACACCAGGCCACCGGCCATCAGCAGGGCCAACGTGAGGCAACCAAAGGCCATCAGCCGCCAGTTCTTGGCTTGCACGCGAGACGAACCGATACGGTCGTCCCAGACCTGTTCGGCGGACTGGTAGGGGGTGGCGGGCTGCGGCGTGTCCGCGTAGCGCACCTGGGGTCGTTTGAATCGCATGAAGTCTTCTCCTTAGGAATCCGAGGGGTCGCGCAGGCTGGGCGCAGAGCCGGAGCCGCCGCCGTCTCCACCGCGCAGCGTGTGGGCGACGGTCGAAGCGGCCTGGCTGATCTGCTGCTTGCGATGCAGGCGCTTGGCCCACGCGGGTTGCTCGGGGTTGGTGGGTGCGGCGTCGGCGCCGCCTTGTGCCGCTTGGACGCCGGTCGCACTTGAGCCTGCGCCAGCACCGGACGCGGGGGCGTTCGGCTTGATGGCAGTGGCGGCCCGCGTCTTCATCGACTGGGCACCAGCGGCGACCTTCTGGCCGACCGACTGCGCGCCCGTCTTGGCGACGTTGCCCAGGCCAGCGGCTGCGCCCTTGATACCACCGCCTGCGCCAGCGGAGCCGGCCTGGAACGCCGACTTCGCGCTGCTGGCCGTGGAAGATGCGGCGTGGGCACCGCTCGCGGCCATCTTGGCGGCAGCCGGCGCCATGCGCGCACCGGCTGCGACGGCGCCACCAACGCCGGTCGCCGCCGCGCCTACGGCGACGGCGGTGCCGGCCACACCCAAGGCCGTGCCAGCGGCTGCGCCCGCACCCAATTGCGGCGCACCGGATACCAGGCCGGTGGCAACACCCGGACCGAAGATCCCCAGCGCCAGAAGCGTGAGCGATGCCAGCATCACCACCAGGGCATGGTCGATGGAGGGTTCGTCGGGCACCACCTGGAATTCGGCGAACAAGCCGGTACCAATGCCGACGATCACCGCCAGCACCAGCACCTTGATGCCCGACGACACCACGTTGCCCAATACCTTCTCAGCCAGGAACGAGGTCTTGTTCCAGAGCGCGAAAGGCACCAGCACGAAGCCGGCGAGCGTGGTCAGCTTGAATTCGATCAGCGTGATGAAGAGCTGGATTGCCAGCACGAAGAAACTCATCACCACCACCAGCCACGCCAGGAACATCACCACGATGGGGTCGAGGTTCACGAACACCTCGGGGAACCCGGCCATGTCGCCGATCTGCTCCAGGATCGGCGCGCCTGCATCAATGCCTACCTTGGCCAGCCTGCCGGGTTGCAGGAACTCGGCCTGCGTGATGGTGGAGCCCGATGCCACCAGCCCCAACCCGGCGAAAGATCGGAACACGATCCCCGCCAGCATGTTGAAGTTGCCGATGATGTAGGCGAAGGCACCGACGTACAGCACCTTTTTGATCAGCTTGCCCATGATGTCGTCGCCCTGGCCCGATGCATGGTTCATGGCCCAGAACAGGCCGGCCAGCGTCATGTCGATCACCACCAGCGTGGCGGTCAGGAAAGCGACTTCACCGCCCAGCAATCCAAAACCGGAATCGATGTAGGTCGAGAAGACGTTGAGGAAGCGGTCGATGACCGTGACATCGTTCATGGCGACACCTCCACGGGGGCATCGAATTTCGGCGGAATCGGTGGCAGGTCGGCCAGCGTGCGGTATTCATCGGGACCGGCGGTTCCGGCAAAGAAGCGGCGGCGAAAGGCCTCGGCCGCCGCTTGGCAAGCGGCGTCCCCTGTCTTCGCGCGATCCGCCTGGCACTGCTGGCGCACGGCCTTGAGTCGCACCGGATCGGCCACCAGCGTATCGATGCCATCGGCTGGTGCCGGCGGCGAGCAGCCCGCCAGCACCAGCACCGCGACCACCGTGACCACGGCGAAGAAGGGTTTCATGGCATGCCCCTCAGTTGCCGTAGAAATCGACGGCATGCGGCGTGTATGGCGTGCCGGTGCCGATGAAGCGCCGCCGCACTTCGCGGGCGCGTTCGGTCGCCGCCGCTTGCCGTGCCAACTCCAGTGAGGCCGCACGGTCCTGGGTGATCTGCAACTGCTGCGCCTGGATCGACTGCTTGGCCTGCAAGGCCAGGAGCTGGTTCGTGGCCTGCGCTGCCTGCAGCGCACCGGTGGCCGACTGGCTGCGGCTCACCAGATCGGCCAGTACGCCTTCGTCGGACGCCAGGTTCTGCGAAACCTGCGCCTGCATCCGCATGGCGGTATGCAGGCCATCGAGCGTGTATTTCCAGCGCTGGCGGGCGTCCTGCGCCATGCGGTCGCCGCTGACGGTGGCGGCGTATTGGTCCGGGTACAGCCGGGCGAATTCCCGGTCCATGCTCTGTACGTCGTAGGCCAATCCCTGCGCCTCGGCGATCAGGCGTTCGGTGGTCGCCAGCGTGGAGCGCAGTCGATTGACCACATCGAAGTCCAGCTTCGCCAGATTGCGGGCCTGATTCATCAACATCTGCGCTTCGTTCTGGAGTTGCGTGATCTGGTTGTTGATCTGCCGCAGCGTGTTGGCGGCGGTCATGATGTTCTGCGCCAGGTTTGTGGGGTCGATCACCACCCATTGCGCATGGGCGACGGGCAATGCGCCCAGCAGCGCGGCAGCGGCAAGGGTAAGCAAGGTCTTCTTCATGGTGTGGGCTCCTGTGGAATGGACGAAAGGGGATGAAAGGACGGAACAAGATCGGCGGCCCAGTCGAGGCCGCGATGACGCAGCCACGCGGCTGCGAAACTGGACGACGAAGCAGAGGACAGAACGGATGACGACACACCGTCGATGTCACGCTGGTCCTGCGGCGACGAGGCACCGGCAAAGGCCAGCGCCACCGGCCCCAGATCCAGATCGAACAGCCGGTTGCCCAGCCGCGACTGGTAGTAGTAGTCGCGTTTGGGGACTGCCTCGGCCACGATGTCGATCTGGCGGCGGTTCAAACCGAAGCCTTCGTAGATCACCCTGATCTGCGGTTCGGTGGCTTGTGGGTTGGGCAGGAAGATGCGGCTGGCGCAACTCTCCACGATGGCCGGGGCGATGCTGGAGTTCTGGATATCGGCCAGCGACTGCGTGGCGAAGATCACGCTGACGTTCTTCTTGCGCAAGGTCTTGAGCCACTGGCGGATGCGGGCGGCGAACACCGGGTCGTCGAGGAACAACCAAGCCTCGTCCAGAATCAGCAAGGTCGGCGCACCGTCGAAACGCTCGTCGAAGCGGGCGAACAGGTAGCCCAGCACGGCCAACACCGCAGCCTTGCTGTGCATCAGTTCTTCCATCTCGAAGCACTGCGTAGATCCGGAACCTAGGCGGTCGCTATCGGCATCCAGCAACTTGCCGTGAGCGCCGCCCAGCACATAGGGCGCAAAGGCTTGCCGCAGCGCGTTGCTCTGCAACAGCACGGACAAGCCGGTCAACGTCCGCTGCTCTACGGGCACCCCTGCCAGACTCCCCAGCGCTGACCAAATCGCGGCCTTCTCGTCGGGGCCGACCGTCACACCTTCATGCAGCAACCGGCCTTCCAACCATTCGGCTGCCCAGGCTCGGTAGCGCTCCTGGTCGATGCGTGCCAGCGGCTGGAATGCAATGTCGCCATCGGTCCCGAGGTCATACTGCTCGCCACCCATTCCCAGGATGGTGGCGCGCATCGAGCGCCCCATGTCGAAGACGAAGATGCGCGAACCGGCATAGCGGCGGAACTGCATCGCCAGCATCGCAAGCAAGACCGACTTGCCCATGCCGGTGGGGCCGACCACCAGGGTATGGCCCACGTCGCCGATGTGCGTCACCAGCCGGAACGGCGTGGCGCCGTCGGTGCGGGTCACGATCAGCGGTGGCCCGTCGAGGTGTGCGTTCTTCTCGGGCCCAGCCCACACCGCCGATACCGGCATCAGGTGTGCCAGGTTCAGCGTTGAGATGATGGGCTGCCGGACGTTGGCGTAAGCGTTGCCGGGGATCGACGACAGCCACGCATCCACGGCATTGAGGGTTTCCGGGATGGTGACAAACCCTCGGCCCTGGATGATGCGTTCGACACGGCGCAGCTTTTCGTCGGCTGCGCCGGCATCCGGGTCCAGCACAGTGACAGTGGCGGTCACATAACCGAAGGCCACCTGATCGCTTCCCAGTTCCTGCAAAGCCGCATCGGCGTCCGAAGCCTTGTTGGAGGCGTCGGTATCGACCAACGGGCTTTCCTGTTGGAAGATGGTTTCGCGCAGCAAGGCCACGACGTTCTTGCGTTTGGCGAACCACTGGCGGCGCAGGCGCCCCAGCTCCTTCTCAGATTCCGCCTTGTCCATGCACAGAAAGCGTGTGGACCAGCGGTAGGCGAAACCCAGGCGGTTCAAGTCATCCAACAAGCCCGGCCAGGTCGAGGTTGGAAAGCCCCGCACCGATGCCACGCGCAGGTGCTGGTCGCCCAGCATGGGCGCGAGACCGCCCACCAGCGCGGAGTCCGCCAGCAAGGCGTCAATGTGAAAGGGATGCTCCGGCACGCCAACGCGATAGCGGCGTGTGGAAATGGTCGCATGCAGGTAGGTGAGCGTCTGGCTGTCATCCAGCCAGACGATCTCGGGCATCACGCCATCGAGCAGGTCGAAAAAGCGATCCGTCTCCGACATGAATGTTTCCAGCCGCTCTCGCCAGTCCACGCCGCCCTGCGGCGTGTTCTCGTACAGCAGCTTCGCGGCGCGGGCGCGGGATTCCTCGGCAGGCAGGTACACCAGCGTCAGGTGGTAGCTGCTCTCGAAGTGGCTCGCGTCCTCTTCAAAGGCCGCACGCCGTTCCTCGTCCACCAGCCACGACAGCGGCTCGGGAAAGTTGGATTGAGGATAGCCGGCAGCAGGGCGCCGCTCGGCTTCCACGAATAAGGCCCAGCCCGAACCCAATCGGCGCAATGCGTTGTTGAGCCGTGCCGACGTGGCGATCAGCTCGCCCTGCGTAGCGCTGTCCAGGTCCGGCCCCCGAAAGCGTGCCGTGCGCTGGAACGATCCATCTTTGTTCAGTACGACGCCCGGCGCGACCAATCCAGCCCAGGGCAACCAGTCGGCCAGCAGCGCAGGCCGTTTGCGGTATTCCGCGAGATTCATCATGGCGTGTTCTCCTTGTTCGCCTCACACGTCCAGCAGTACGCGGTGTTTGATGTGCCGTGCGAACACGGCCATGAACTGCGGATCGAGCCGTGCGCCCCAGACCGCCAGCGAGTGGCCGACGATCCAGAGCACCAGGCCGGGAATCCAAAGTTGCAGGCCCAGCCCGACGGCCGCGGCCAGCGTGCCGTTGGCAATCGCCACGGCGCGCGGCGCGCCGCCCAGCAGGATCGGTTCGGTGAGTGAGCGATGCAGCGGCACTTCGAAGCCCGGTGCGAACTCGCTGCGGCCATCGGTTTCCGCGCTCATACGAGGGCCCCACCGGCGAAGCTGAAGAACGACAGGAAGAATGAAGACGCGGCGAACGCGATGGACAGGCCGAAGACGATCTGGATCAGCTTGCGAAAGCCACCCGACGTGTCACCGAAGGCCAGTGCCAGTCCGGTGGAAATGATGATGATCACCGCCACGATCCGGGCCACTGGCCCCTGGATCGATTCCAGGATGGAGGTCAGCGGCCCTTCCCAGGGCATGCTGGAGCCGGCGGCATGTGCCGGCAATGCCAGGCTCAGCATCAGTGCGGCGAGCACGGCAACGTGCAACGCCGGCCGCAGATGCGGATTTATAGAAAGACGGGGAGTTGAAAAAACGGTGTGCGTCATGGCAGTTCTCCAGGGGAGGTTGAGGAAGGAAGCGAAAGAGTTGGAAGCGGCGGTACGAGCGCGTCGTCGAGTTGGTAACCGTGGCCGTCGAAACTGACAACGCGGGCGATGGTCTGAACATGGCGGGCACGGCCGCGCCCGGCGATGAAGACGACGACATTCACCGCCTCGGCGATCAGGGCGCGTGGCGGGGTCAAGGCGACTTCCAGAATCAGTTGTTCCAGGCGTAGCAAGGCACCATGGGCAGAACTGGCGTGGATGGTGGCGATGCCACCTGGGTGCCCTGTGCCCCAGACCTTGATGAGGTCCAGCGCTTCGCCGCCGCGCACCTCGCCGACGATGACGCGATCCGGGCGCAGGCGCATCGTGGCGCGCACCAGCTCCGCCATCGACACCACGCCAGACTGCGTGCGCAGCGATACGTGATCGCGGGCGGCGCACCGAAGCTCTACCGTGTCTTCAAGCACCAGAACGCGGTCGCCCGTGGTGGCGATCTCGGCCAGAAGCGCATTGGCCAGCGTGGTCTTGCCGGTGCTGGTGCCACCGGCGATGACGATGTTCTGCCGCTCGCGCACCGCGCGGCGCAGAAACTCGGCCTGTTCCACGTTCAGGATGCCATCGGCGACATAGCGATCCAGGCCGATGATGCTCACGGCGCGCTTGCGTAGGGCGAAAGCTGGCCCCGGTGCGGCGGGCGGCAGGATGCCCTCGAAGCGCTCGCCGGTCTCGGGCAACTCGGCGGTCAGCAACGGCTGACCACGATGGACTTCGGTGCCGACGTGGGCGGCGACCAGGCGGATGATGCGTTCGCCATCGGCCTCTGACAGTGACACACCCACTGGCGAACGTCCCGACGAAAGCCGGTCGATCCATAGGCAACCGTCCGGGTTGAGCATGATCTCCACCACGTCCGGGTCTTCCAGCTCGGCGGCAATCACCGGCCCCATGGCGGTGCGCAGCATGCGGATGCGCCGGTCCAGCGAAGTCGCAGCGGACGAGCGTGGCAGCTCGGGTGGCGATTCCGGAGGCAACTTCGGGACCGCGCTCACTGGTGTATCTTCGGTTTCGCCTGCGGTGCGAGCTTGCTTGGGGAGGCCCGGCGCTGCACTCATGAGCCGTCCTCCTGAAGGGCGGCTTCCGCCAACCGTGCGGCATCAGGTTGGATCTCCTCGACCACGTCCTTCACTAGGCTGCGCCCGCGCAGCAGATGGCGGCCGAGCTGTTCGATGAACTGCTCGAAGCGTGCCTTGCCCTGGGCCTTGGCTGCTTCCTGATGCGCTTCCGGCACCGGCGTGCTCACGGTGAGGAAGTAGCGGACGAACAGCGCCAGTGTTTCGATTTGGATGTTCTGGTCGCGCTCCAGTCGTTCGAACTGGCGTGACAGCCGATCCAGCCGCTTGGCCGTTGCTGCCTCTCGCTGGTCGCCAGCGTCCGGCGACAGCCAGGAGGCCAATGCCGCCGCGACGATGGAGGACTTGGACACGCCTTTCTTGGCGGCCAGCTCGTCCAGGCGCTTGGCGTGGTCGGGTTGAATGAAGAGATTCAGGCGATAGCTGGAATGGTTGGGGCTCATAGATCGATTCCGTCGTCAGGGTCGAGGGATGCCAGCCGGGCCCTGCGCTGTAGCGCCGGATCAAGCTGGCTCGGGAGGGAAAGCGGAAAGTCGTCGTCATCGAGCAGCGACAGGTCGCTGCTGGGCTGCTCGGCTTCAGGGCTGTAGGTGGCGACTTCGGACAGCTCCGGCTGCTGGCGTGGGCCGCCGTCATCGGCCGATCCGCCCAGCCCAGCCGCCGCATAAGTGGCCGGCATGGCGGGGACAGCCAATGCACTCCAGTCGTCTGCGCGTGCGGGTGGGACATCGGCGTATCCGCCCAGCGAGAGCACAGGCGGTGGCAACACCCGCCGCTTGAAATTGGCGTCCGCGTAATAGCGCAACTTCTTGGCCTTGATCGGGGCATGCCCGGACACCATCACCACCGACTCATCGGAGGGCAGCTGCATCACTTCGCCCGGCGTCAGCAAAGGCCTTGCCGTTTCCTGGCGCGACACCATCAGGTGGCCCAGCCATGGCGCGAGCCGGTGGCCGGCATAGTTGCGCTGCGCGCGCAGCTCGGTGGCGGTGCCCAGCGTCTCGGAGATGCGTTTGGCGGTGCGTTCGTCGTTGGTGGCGAAGGTCACGCGCACATGGCAGTTGTCCAGAATCGAATGGTTCTGGCCGTAGGCCTTGTCGATCTGGTTGAGCGATTGCGAAATCAGGAAGGCGCGCAGGCCATAGCCGGCCATGAAGGCCAGAGCCGATTCGAAGAAGTCGAGACGCCCGAGCGCCGGGAACTCGTCGAGCATCAGCAGCAGCTTGTGTTTGCGTTCCACGCCGTCACTGCCATCGAGCGATTCAGTGAGTCGCCGGCCGATCTGGTTGAGGATCAGTCGAATCAGCGGTTTGGTGCGACTGATGTCCGAAGGCGGAACCACCAGGTACAGCGACACCGGATGCTCGGAAGAAATCAAGTCGGCAATGCGCCAGTCGCAGCGCGAAGTCACTTCGGCCACTGTGGGGTCGCGGTACAGGCCAAGAAAACTCATGGCTGTGGACAGAACACCCGAGCGCTCGTTTTCGCTCTTGTTGAGCACTTCGCGCGCTGCCGATGCGACCACGGGATGCGTGGCGTCGCCCAAATGCCGCGTGTTCATCATTCGGTGCAACGTCACTTCGAACGGGCACGCCGGATCGGATAGAAAGTTGGCGACGCCGCGCAGCGTCTTGTCTTCACTCGCATAGAGCACATGCAAGATGGCACCGACCAGCAGCGCGTGCGAAGTCTTCTCCCAGTGGTTGCGCTTCTCCAGTGCGCCTTCGGGATCGACCAGGATGTCGGCAATGTTCTGCACATCGCGCACCTCATGCGCGCCGCGCCGGACTTCCAGTAGCGGGTTGTACGCAGCTGATTTCGGATCGGTGGGATTGAACAGCAGACAGTGCGAGAAACGCGAGCGCCAGCCAGCGGTGATATGCCAGTTCTCGCCCTTGATGTCGTGGATCACGGCCGATGCGGGCCACGACAGTAGAGTCGGCACCACCAGGCCCACGCCCTTGCCCGAGCGCGTGGGCGCGAAAGTCAGAACGTGTTCGGGGCCTTCATGGCGCAGGTACTGACCGTCGTGCAGGCCGAGAAAGACACCGACCGGGTCGGTCAGCCCGGCCTTGTGGATTTCCTTGGCATCGGCCCAGCGCGCGGAACCATAGGTCGTGACCAGCTTCGATTGCCGTGAGCGCCAGATCGACATACCGATGGCGACCACCACGGCGAGAATGCCGCTACCGCCCGCAATCGCACCGCCAATGTCGAAGACGCGCGGCGCATAGGCGTCGAAGAAGAACCACCATTCGAACAGGCGCCAAGGGTGGTAGACCGGCGTGCCGAGTAATTCGAACCAGGGCGAGCCAAGGCGTGGCTGATAACCCAGTGCTGCCGCTGTCCATTGCGTGGCGCCCCACAGGCCGGCAATGACGATGCCGAACACCGTCAGAACTTGGCCGAACAACACACTGGTTCCCTGCATCCCGACCTCCGAATTTCTCCTGCACATCGCGGGCACGAAGACGTGCCGCATGCATGAGGTTCGGTGCCGGATCAGTGCAGGTCAAAGACCGTTATCGGCACAATTGAGGAAGAAAAAGACAGATTGCTTGCTGGAGCGAAGCGAAGAAAAACGCCGCGAGCGTGCGCGCGTTGCGGCGTGTAGGGCGATTGGGCGGATGATTCTTTTGGTATTCGCCAACAATCAGAATTTCGGCGATTCCTTCGGTGGCGTATAGGGCACTTTGCCATCACCCAGGAAGCGCTTTCTTGTGGCCTCGGCCACCGCGTTGCACAGCACGTCGCCCAGCTTGGCGCGGTCGGCTTTGCACTGCTGGCGCAGCTCCTTCAATCTTTCGGGGTTGGCGGCCAGTGAATCGACCGTCTCTGTTGGCGCGGACTGGCCGCAGGCCGACAGCAGCATGGCAAGCGTCAATACAGGAATCGTCTTCATGGCACGGCCTCTCATTGAATGGTGGCGCTGGTAGGTGAACCATCCAAAGGACTCACCCTGTCGATGAATCGACTCAACTGCTCGGAAGGTGCGCCGTCCGGCCGCAGCAGGTAGGTGGTCAGCATCGGGGATCGACCAGCCAGTGGCCGGACGATCACATCGGGATTGCGGGAGCCAGCAATGTGCGCCTCCGTGGCGAAGCCTAGGCCGTAGCCCGCTGCCACTAGCGTCATCATCAAGTCCAGTGACGGCACACGGTCCGCCACGATGAGTTTGGTATCTACGGTGCGCAGCACACGCTTGAGCTGCGACCAAAAGCCTTCGCAGTTCTCCGGATGGCACAACACCAGCGGATAGCGCAAGACTTCGCGCAGAGGAATGCGGCCATGCGTCAGGATTGGGTGGCGCGCCGGCACGGTAACCATCAGCGGATCGCTCCATACCGCCTCGGCAGTGATGCCTTGGCCCACGTCATCCGATTGCGCAAACCCCGCATCGAACAAGTCGTTGTTCAGCCCCTTCATCTGCTCCGACAATGAAACCTCCAACAGACGAATCTCCATCTCCGGCTCTTCGGATCGGCACTGCGCCAGCAAGGCGGATAGCCGTGGCTGCGCGATACCATCGGACAGCGCAATGCGCAATCGACCGCGGTAGCCGGTGGCCGCGGCTTTCACGCTGGCCTTGGCTTGGTCAATGCAAGCGAAGATGCGAAGGACTTCATCCAGAAAGACCTTGCCGGCCCAGGTCAGGCGCGTGCGCCGTGTCGTACGCTCGAACAATTGCGTGCCCAGGTGGTGTTCAAGTTCCTTGATGGCACGAGATAGGGGGGATTGCTCAATATGTAGCCGCTCAGCCGCGCGGGCGAAGTGCAACTCCTCGGCAACTGCGATAAAACAGCGTAAATGACGTAGTTCCAAAATGTTCCCTTCTTCCGCCTAGCCAACGGATTTTTGCCAGTTCATTGGCTTACGAAATGCGGCATCAAGGTGACGTGCTGGCCTGCAATGCGAAATGGCATTCGGCGTTGGCTATGAGGGCCAGCGCGGATGATCGTCGTCAATGACGTAGACGTGAATATGCTGCACGTTATCGTCGGTCGTGGGCCCTATGGAAGATCGTCGTGCACATGCGGTAACTCGGCAGCATCCTGTTCGCGCCACAGATAGGCAGCGAGTAGTGCTGCAGCGATGGTCATCGCCACGGGGACGAAGTACTTGCTTTCCAGGCCCTGCAAGTCAGCAGCGGCAAGAACACCGTGATGATGATCAGGATGCCCGCCGAGACAGGGAACAGATGCTCAAGTACGCTTGTTCGACCGAAGCTTCACAAGCCGGATTTTCCTTCGCCAACTGCTCCAGCGCGCACATCAAGGGCTCGGCGACCTTCCACCGCCGTTCAGCGATCGCTCGCTGGTACAGCCATAGCACCCCCTCTTCCAGACTTTGGTGAACGTGGAATTCGTGCATTTCAATACCTCCATTACGGCACTTGCCGCTCGCCTGTAGCTTAGACCTTCGCCCTATGGCAAAGTCAACATCGCGGGCCGCTTGACATTCGCCCAAGGGCGAAGGTTTATCCTATCGCTATGACCTCCCTTGCATCGCCGCCCGGACCCCTGACCGTCGGAAAACTGGCCGCATTGGCGGACGTATCGGCCAATGCCGTTCGCTTTTATGAGCGTGAAGGTCTGATGGAGGTGCCGACGAAAACCGAGAGCGGCTATCGGATATACGGACCAGCAGCGGTGCAGCGGCTGCGCTTCATCAAACAGGCCCAGCACTGTGGCTTCACGCTGACGGAGGTCCAGGCGCTGCTGCAGTTGCGCGACAAAGCATCCTCGTGCTGCACCGACGTGCGTACCAAGGTCATCGAGAAGAAACTCGAATTGGAAGCGCGCATCAAAGCCATGAAGGAGATTTCCAAAGGACTGGACCAGCTCATCGCCGCCTGCAGCAACGACGCCCAGCCTACTGAAGACTGCTCGATCCTCGCTACCCTGTCCGGAAGCGACCAAGGAAAAACAAAATGAAGGTGGAAGTTCTGCACGCCAGCGGTTGCTCGAAGTGCCTGCGCGAGATCGACGGCTTGCGCGCCGCCGCTCGCCAAGCGGACCCGGCCGTCGAATGGAAAGAACTGGACATTCTTGCGGCCCTTGACTATGCCGTCGAGCTGGGAGTTCTCAAGCCGCCTGCAGTAGCCATCGATGGCGCCCTGGTGTTCGCTTCGCTACCTACCCCTGACGCGCTCGCCGCGGCTATGCACGAGCGTCGTCAGGGCGCGGGTTGATATGGACATCGAAGCACTTCAGGCGGCGGTCCAGCAGGCCGGCGTGGCGGCGCTCATGGTCAGCTTTTTGACTGGGTTTTTCTTCAGCTTCAATCCAGTCGCCTTGGCGGCCATTCCAGTCTCCCTGGCGTATGTGACCAAGGCACGTGCGCCGCGCCAGGCGCTGGTGTTCGGCGGCATGTTCATCGCCGGCATGGTTCTCACGCAAGTGCTGCTTGGCGCAGCGGCCGGCGCCGGCGGTAAAGGCGTGCAGTCCCTGCTGGGGCGCTACTGGGGACTGCTGCTCGGCCCATGGCTCATTCTGATGGGCTTGCTGTGGCCAGGCTGGATCCGCCTCCCGTTCGAGGGCCTGTCGTTGCGTGCCAAACGTGCGACGGGCTCCTGGGGAGCTTTCTTGTTGGGGGTTCCCTTCGCCATCGCGATCTGCCCGTCGTGCACGCCGGCGCTGGTCGTTCTGCTGGGCGTCGCGGCCGGCATCGGTTCTCCGGCGTGGGGCGCATTGCTGTTGCTGGCCTTCGCATTGGGCCGCGCGGTGCCGATCGCGATTGGTGCCAGCGCCATGGGCTGGCTGGAAAAACTTCGACCGCTTGCGCGCTACCAGCGCGCGTTCGACATCGTCGGTGGTATCGCGCTCGTCCTCATGGGCCTGTACATGCTCAACGCCCAATTCTTCTGGATACCGGAGCTGGCCATCTGAAGCCGGCGTTCCCATCATGACCTCTCAGCCATCGATGAATGCCGGGCCGCTCGACTCGCTGCTGACCTGTCCTCATTGCGGCCACGCCAAGCTCGAGAAGATGCCGACCGATGCCTGTTTGTTCTTCTACGAGTGCAAAGGCTGCAATTTGGTGCTGCGCGCCAAGCCCGGTGACTGCTGCGTGTTTTGCTCGTTCGGCTCGGTGCCGTGTCCGCCGGTCCAGGCGCAGCGCCCCTGTTACAGTTGACCGATAGTCGGTGAGCCGCAATTCGCATGTGGTCGTGCACGCGAGGGCGAGCTGAATTGGTGCGTGCCAAAGGGCCCGCCCGTGGCGCCAAAAGACACTACCGTCTGTGTCAAACCCCTTGACCTTCGCCCTAGCTATAGGGCCTAAGCTGCACGCAGTTGTGTTGTAAGCCGCTGCGTTGCGCGGGCAAACGTTCCAAGTAATCGCATGACTGCTGGAGCTACAGATCGAGGTGCCATTTTGAAGACTATCAGAGGAATATCGAACGCATGCGGAGTGAGGCTTGCGGCCGCACGATCGAGCCGCGACAAGGCTTTGTGAGGCGGTATGAGTGCTCTCGTTCGAGGTTGTCGCAATCCATTCCGCAACCGCGTTCGCACCGCGGTTGTGGTCACCCTGCTCGCGCTGGTCATTGGCTTGTTCTCTGTGCTGGTGCAAGGGGCACTGGCCACGCGCGAGAAGCTGGAAAGCTTGCAGGCGGGCGTTCGAACGGTCGTCGAACTGCGCGAAGCCGGAGCGTTTGGCACCGGCGGCTTCGGCGGCGACAAGCCCGTGGGCGCAGAGGACTTCTCGGTCGCGCGCCTCGACGAGATCCAGCGCATTCCCAATGCCCGCCACATCAAGAAGGTCGAGGAGTACGTTCACTCCCCACAGATCGACCCGGCGGTGCCGAACGCGTACGCCATGGTCATCGGGCTGCGCCCCGGCGCTCCGATGAGGGCGATCGGCGAGGTGGACTACGAGAACGCGCGCATCGTTGCCGGTCGCGCGTTGACATCTTCGGACGAAGGTCGCGACGTCGCCATCGTCGGCAAGCTCTACGCTCGCGAGCGGCTACGCATCGCCAACGGCGACGCTGGCGCCGAGGGAACCAGTCTGTCCGGCAAGACGCTGATGCTCAATGGCCACCCGCTGGAAGTCGTGGGCATCTACTCGACCGGCAACGACTTCGGCGACAACCACGTCTTCGTGCCCATCGAGACCTTCCGGCGCATCCTCAAACCGGGCGGCAAGCTGTCCAAGATCCGCGTGACCGTCGACAGCGTCGACCACGTCGAAGCCGTCACTGCGGACCTCCAGCGCCTCAAGGGCGTGGATGCCGTCACCGCGGCGGAACAGGTGGCGACTGCACGCGCGACGCTTGGCAGCATCGCCGCGGCCACGGTTTACGGATCGCTGTTGCTGTTCACGATCGGGGGCGTGCTGGTGGTCTTCATCATGGTGCTGTCGACGCGCGAGCGCATCCGCGAGATCGGGACGCTAAAGGCGATCGGCGCGTCAAGCGGCGAGGTCGTGAAGCAGTTTCTGGCGGAGGTCTTTACCTTGACCGGTCTGGGCGCCGTCGGCGCACTGATGCTTTCGGCGGTCTTCGCGGCGGTCTTCCGCTCCACGCTGAACGTTGAGCTGCAGATCGGGCCGAACACCTTCGCCCTTATCGCGTTGGGCGGACTCGCCTTCGGCGTGCTCGGATCGCTCTACCCAATCCTAAAGGGCATGCGCCTGAGTCCAATCCAAGCGATGAAAAACACATGAGGAACCGTCGATGAGCATGGTCACACTCGGCGTACGTAATCTGATGCGCAGCAAACCGCGGCTTCTGCTGACCGCAGTGCTGATCGGCGTGCCGTTCTTTCTACTGCTGGCGATGCAATCGATCGGCCAGGCGGTGCAAAAGCAGGCCGACGTACTGACCCGCGAGGTCAACACCGTTGTGCAGCTGCGTGCGCGCGGCTCCATGGGTCACGTCAACATGACGAGCCAGGACCGGATCCTGCCGCAAGACGTACTCGCGAAAGCGGGTGCGATCGAGCATGTCGTGCAGGTCGAGCCCTACCTGCTCGCGATGGCACCGATCACCCCGCCTAACTTCGTGATGCACGTCGGGTTGGCGCCAAACGCGCTGAAGCGGCTGGAGTCGCACGGCGAAGCGGGCAACCCGCGCATCATCGCCGGGCGAGACTTCGCGCCGGCGGATGCTGGCCAGGACGTCGCCATCATTGGCCAGGCCTATGCGAAGTGGGCGGGGATCAAGGCGGAGGACATCGGCAAGGCGACGCTGACTGTGGATACAACGCGCACGCACCCCGTCATCTACGCCATCGATCGGCCGAAGCGGGAGCTGCGGATCGTCGGCATGTACGCCAGCGGTTACGTCTTCGGTGACCAGCAGCTGTTCTTGCCGATCGACACCTTTCGTTCGATCTACGGGACCGAGAGCGGCATCTCATGGCTGTTTGTACGGGTCGACGACGTGCGCAACGTTGCGGGGGTCATACAACGGCTGAAGGAGAACGTTGGCGAGGTGGCTGACATTCTGGCTCCCGAGAACGCTGCCGCTTTCACGTCGAGCACGAGTCGCAACGTCATCCAGCTGTCCCGGGTCGGCGGCGCGCTCGCCATCGCCCTGATGGTCGTGGTCGTCTTCTTCGTGCTGCTCATGCAGGTGCGAGAACGATCCCGCGAAATCGGCACCTTGAAGGCCATCGGCGCGAGCAACAAGGGCGTGACAACGCAGTTCCTCGCCGAAGCGGTCGGGCTCACGCTGCTCGGCGGTCTCTTTGGCTTGGTGCTCTTCAAGTTCGCGGGCGAGGCGCTGACGGGTCGGCTATTCGCCATCGGAATCGGACCTTTCCTGCCGAGTCAATACAAGCCGCTCTTCGACAGCCTGGCGGTGGGCAGCGACATCTCCTTTCCGCTCGTCGGCTCGGTCGTGTTGACCGCGCTCATGGCGGCCGTGTTGGGCAGCGCCTATGGCGTGTGGCAGGCGACCAAACTCTCTCCTCTGGAGGCCATGAAAGATGAATGAAGCAGTGCAAGCATCCGCCACGTCGGCGATCCGACTGGTGGGCGTTTCCAAGTCCTACCGCAAAGGCGGCGAGACGGTCCATGCGCTCTCCGACGTGTCGCTGGATATCGGCGAGCGCGGCATGGTGGCCATCGTCGGCCCGAGCGGCAGCGGCAAGTCGACGTTGCTGCACATGATGGGCGGCATGGACGAGCCGACCGAGGGCGACGTCATTGTCGCCGGGCAGACAGTCAATCGCCTGAGCCAGCAGGAGCTGACGCGGTTTCGGCGCCAGACGGTCGGCTTCGTCTTCCAGACCTTCAACCTGATACCCAACCTGACGGCGCTTGAGAACGTGGCGCTGCCGATGGAGTTCAACGGCGTACCCAAGGCCGCGCGACTCGCCCGTGGCACTTCGCTCTTGGAGCGCTTCAATCTCGGCCAACGCCTGAAACACCGCCCGCGTGAGCTCTCGGGCGGCGAGATGCAGCGTGTGGCGATTGCGCGCGCCGTCGCGAACGAACCGCGACTCGTGCTCGCTGACGAGCCGACTGGCAACCTCGACTCGCGTTCGGGACAGACCGTCTACGAGTTGCTGCGCGAAATCGCCCGCGAGCGCACCGTCATCGTGGTCACCCACTCGGAGGAGCTGGCAGGCCTGGCCGACCGGGTCATTCAGATCCGAGACGGTCAACTGCTTGACTCCGAGCGCGCTGAGCCGCGTGTGGTACTGGTCACCGCTGGGCGGTGAGCATCCCGCTCGCAATTTTTCAGGCTTTCCGAAGGAGCACACCATGAAATCAGTCACCATGAAAGTTGAAGGGATGAGCTGCAACGGTTGCGCCGAAAGGATCCGCGCCGGTGTGGTAGCGCAGCCGGGCGTGCAGAACGCCGACGTATCGTTCGACCAAGGTCAGGCGCGTGTCCTGTACGACCAGCAAGCCACCGACGAGAGCCGGCTTGTCGATGCCGTCGAAAAGCTCGGCTTCCGTGTCGTGAGCCGCACGGCGTTGTGAGCTGAAGTTCGAGACGAAAGAATGAAATGAGCGCCACTGCAGCACTCGATGGCAACAACCACCTCTGGAGCGAGGAGCCTGCGAGTCGACCCGACCGAGCCCGAATCCGTGCACGCATCGGTGGCCTGCATTGCTCGTTGTGCACCGGCACGATCGAAAAGGCGTTGGGCAGCCGCCCGGGCGTCGATAAGGTGGCGGTGAGCCTCACCCACGAGCAGGCCCTTGTCGAGTACGACCCCAAGGTCGCGCGACCGGAGGAATTGCTCGGCATCCTGCGCGACATCGGCTACACGGTCTCTGATCCTCGCAAGGTGCGGCCTTTCGAGGACGACGAGCGCGACCTCGTCAACGAGGGCCGGCGGTTTCTGACCGCCACTGCCTTCAGCATGATCTCGATTGCGCTCATCGTGCACCCGGCGGGTATCGGCAGCTGGCTGCTGCCTGGCGTCGTGTTCGCGAGCTTGTTGGCTTTTGTGTTTCTCGTGCTGCGCGCGCGCGGCCTTGCCGCCGCCATCGGCGGCAGTCTGGCACTGACGGTGGTCGCGCTGGCCATGATCCCGATGAGAGGCCAAGCGTGGTTCGAAACGGCCGTGCCGTGGATCGTCGCCGTCATGGCGCTGGTGCTTGTGTTCGGCGTGGGCCGTCACATCTTCAGCATGGCGTTCCAGGCGCTGCGCCGGGGCATCCTCAACCAGCATGTGCTGCTCGAGATCGGCGCGTTCGCAGGCATCGTGGGCGGCTCGATCGGCTTCGTCCTCGATCAACCCGGCTATCCCACGGCGCCATTCTTCGCCGTCACCGTGATGGTGGTGACGTACCACATCTTCTCCGAGTGGCTGTCCCTCATCGTCAAGACACGCAGTTCACAAGCGGTCAAGCGGCTGCTGGACCTGCAGCCTGACACTGCGCTGGTGATGCGCGATGGGCAGGAACAAGAAGTGGCGATCGGGACCGTGGTCGTGGGCGACTTGGTGCGCATCCGTCCGGGACAGCGGATGCCGGTCGATGGGCAGGTCGTGAGCGGTCATTCGGCGGTCGACCAGTCCCTGGTGACCGGCGAGCCGATCCCGGTTGAGCGCCGCGAGGGCGACACCGTCATCGGCGGCTCGATCAACGGCACTGGCACGCTGCTCGTGAAGGTCACGGCGATCGGTGAAGGCAGCTTCCTGCAACGGGTGGTCCGCGAGGTCGAGGACGCGCGGGCGCTCAAGCCCGGCCTGCTGCACCTCGTGGACCGTGTGCTTCGGGTCTACACCCCCACGGTGCTCATCATCGCTGCGCTGGCCTTCGTGGGCTGGCTCGTCGGCTCCTGGTTGCTGGCCGGCCAGCTCGACGTGCAACGCGCGGTGTTCGCGGGCTTGAGCGTGCTTGTGATGGGTTATCCATGCGCTGTAGGCATCTCGGCCCCGTTGTCGATCGTGCGCGGTGCCGGCGAGGCAGCCGAGCACGGCATCCTGATGCGCACCGGCGAGGCCTTTCAGGGCTTCAGGCTGGTCGACACCATCGTTCTCGACAAGACCGGCACCCTGACCCAGGGACGCCCGACGGTGCGGGAAATCGAGGTGCTGGAAGGCACCGAGTCCGAGTTGATTGCAGTTGCTGCGGCTGCAGAAGCGTCCTCGGAGCACCCACTCGCGCAGGCGGTCGTCAATGCGGCCGTCGAACGCAACGCGCTGCCTCCGGAAGTCACTTCCTTCGAGGCCATTCCGGGCAAAGGGGTCGTCGCACAGACTGCCCACGGCGCGGTGCTGGTCGGTAGTCCCGCTTTTCTGACGAGCCGGGGTATCGATCTCACGCGCGCCAGCGATCGCATCCGGACGTTGGAAGAAGCGGGTCGCACGGTGATCGCGGTCGGCCGCGATCATCGTGCGCTTGGCATCCTGGCGCTCGGCGACACCCTGCGGCCCGATGCGGCGGAGGCAGTCGCGGCCCTGCGCAAGGCTGGCCTGCGCACGGTGCTGCTCACCGGCGACAACGAGCGTGCCGCGCAGCGCATTGCCCGTGAGGTCGGCATCGACGTGGTTCACGGTGGCGTACTGCCCGCTGGCAAGGCAGAGGTCGTGCGGCGACTGCAGCAGGCGGGTTCGAAGGTGGCGATGGTGGGCGATGGCATCAACGACGCCCCGGCGTTGATGCAGGCCGATGTCGGCATCGCAATGGGCGGCGGCACCGACATCGCGATCGAGTCGGCGGACATCATCATCTTGTCGAACCGCCTCGGCGCGCTGCTGCTCGCCCGGGAGATCAGCCGGCACAGCTACGCAAAGATGCTCCAGAACGTAACGCTCGCGTTTCTCTTCAACGGCGTCGGCATCCCGCTTGCCGCGACCGGGCTGATCTACCCCGTATGGGCCATGACGGCCATGGCGGTCAGCGTCACGGCGATTTTCCTGAATTCTTTATGGGGCCGGCCATCGCTATTCATCGACGCCATTCTCAGCGTCGGCAAGCCACCGGCTACAACTGGCCCCGCGCAGCCCGTCTGATTAGACATATGAAAGGAACTGCATCATGAACGAAATTCGACCTCGCTCGCCCCAGGAAGTTCTTGACGACCATCTTCGTGAAAGCCAGGACGGATCGATCGAAAACGATCTTGCACGCAACTATTCGGAAGATTTGGTCGTCTTGACCGGCCGCGGCGTCTATCGCGGTCACGATGGCCTCAGGCAACTCGCTGAACTTCTTCGCTGCGAACTCCCAGACAGCATTTTCGAATACCGCACCCGGCTGGTCGAAGGCGAAATGGGATTTCTCGAATGGACCGGACGCTCGGCCTCGGCGCAGGTGGACGACGGCGCCGACAGCTATCTCATCAGGGAGGGCCGCATCGTCGCCCAGACGATTCACTACACCGTGAAGCCCTTTCCGAATCCCGAGGCCAGCAAAAGCAACAACTGAGCCTCCCGTAGGCATAGCCATCTCATGAATTCCAATTCAGTCGAAACACAACACAGCGACGCTCAGCGGGAGCGCGTGCTTCGCCTTCTCTCGCTCGTGACCTTTTTCATCTTCTTCCAGGCCTACATGGTGGCGCCGATCATCCCGCGGCTGGCACAGGTGTTCGGCGTTTCTCCGCAGCAGGTTGGCTTGATCGTTCCCGCCTACCTGATCCCATATGGCGTCGCAACGCTTGTCTGCGGGCTGCTGGCGGATCGGCTGGGTCTGTGGCGACTCATGGCAGCGTCACTCGTGGCCTTCGCGGTGCTCACCGCATTGACGGCCACGGCCCGCTCGGTCGAGGAACTCGCGTTCTGGCGGTCTCTGACGGGCATCGGAGCGAGCGGGGTCGTGCCTCTCGCGCTCGTGTTCGTGGGACGGCTCTATCCCTTTGAGAAACGCGGTCGCCCTCTGGGTTGGATCTTCGGCGCCATGGCTGGTGGTATGGCCTTCGGCGCCCCGTTCGGCACGGTGCTCGAGCCCTACCTGGGTTGGCGAGCGCTCTTTGTGTCGGTCGGTGTTATCGGCGCCGTGATGCTGAGCCTCCTGATGCCGCATCGTCAGCTGATCGCCGATGCGCTGCAGGCTACCGGCGGCAGCTTCAGAGGATTAGTTCTCGGCTACCGCGATCTCTTGAGCACTAGAAGGGGGGCGCGCACCTACGCCTACGTCTTCCTCAACTCCATGTTTCATTCCGGCGTGTTCACCTGGCTGGGCGTGTATCTGGAGCATCGCTATGGACTCGGACCCGTGGGCATCGGCCTCGCGCTGCTCGGCTACGGCATTCCGGGATTCATCTTTGGCCCGCTGATCGGGCGCGCTGCAGATCGGTACGGCCGCGGCCGGCTGATCCCGCTCGGTCTGGCGCTTGGAGCTCTCTCCGCCGCCGCGTTGATGGCCGACATGCCCCTGATCGCGATTCCGCTCGCCGTCGCGGTGCTGTCCTTCGGCTACGACATGACGCAACCGCTGTTCGCCGGGATTGTCACCACTCTCGGTGGCCAGCGACCGGGCCAAGCCATGGGACTCAATGTATTCATGCTGTTCGTCGGCTTCGGTTTGGGTAGCCTGGTGTTCGGAGAAGTGCTGCGGCTTGGATTCGCTCCGGCGTTGGCCGCCTTCGCTGGTGTCGAACTCGTGATCGCGTTGTTCGCTTTGGCCTTGTTTCGCGCTGAGATGCCAGTTCGCGCCGCGGTCGGGCAAGCGACGAAGCCGACATGATCGCGCGAGCCCTGCGCGGATTTGAACTTATGGAGAACGACATGCTTGCGAAATTGATCATCTTTGCGAAGCCGATCCTGTTCGCAGCGGTGGCGGCAATGTCGCTGCTCGGCTGCAGCAGGTCCGATGATTCGGCGGCCCGATTCACCTTCGTTGGTGAAGAACGCGAGGTCCGCGGTACGGTGGCCGACGCGAAGCTCACGGCCTGCGGGCCCGTTTCCGATAAGCCGGGAACCTGTGAGGGCACGCTCGTCGTTGAGCCACCGGGCGCTGGGCCCGCAGGCCGCAAGCCGGTGGAGGTCACGCGCGACGTCGCGCTGAAGAAGGACGGCCAGGCGGTGTTCCTGCCGCAGTTGCGAGGAAGCCAGGTCATCGTGACGTACCGCGCGACCAAGGAAGGCGCGGACGTCGCAACGTCGATCGTCAGTCAGTAATGCGTCCTGAACACGATCCGGTGAATGAACGGTCGATTTCTGAAGCCGGCGCGCAGCGCCAGGCGGAGGTCAAGTGGCTGACCTGGCTGCTGGGCAGCTACACCATGCTGGGGCCGTTTTCCATCTCGACCTACATGCCGTTTTTTCCGGCCATGATGGTCAGTCTCGGTGCGACGCAGCTGGAGCTGCAGCAGACCCTCAGCGTCTACCTGGCCGCCTTCGGCTTCATGATGCTGTTCCACGGCCCGCTGTCGGATGCCCTTGGACGCCGCCCGGTTGTGATCGGCGGCCTGGTGGTCTACCTCTTCGCCTCGGTTGGCGGCGCACTGGCCACCTCCCTGAGCCTGCTGCTGTTCTTCCGCACCGTCCAGGGTCTGGCGGTCGGCGCCGGCGGCGTCGTCGGGCGGGCCATCATTCGCGACCGCCTGCAAGGAGCTGAGGCCCAACGGCTGCTCTCGCAGGTCACAATGATTTTCGCCCTGGCGCCGGCCGTTGCGCCCGTGTTCGGGGGGTGGCTGCACAACTGGCTGCCCTGGCAATCCGTATTCTGGTTTCTGGCGCTGTTCGCGCTGCTGCAGCTGGTCGCGACCTTTGCGTACTTGCCCGAGACGTTGCCGCGTGAGAAGCGCATGCCGATGAAGCTGGCCGCGTTGACGCGCAGCTATGGCTCCGTGCTCAAGAGCAAACCGTTCTGGCTGCTCACGCTGGCATTGAGCTGCAATTTTGCCGGTTTCTTCCTCTACATCGCTTCGGCGCCGGTTTTCATCGTCGAGTATCTGGGCCTCAAGCAAAGCCAGTTCGGCTGGCTGTTTATTCCGGTGTGGACCGGCGTCATGCTGGGGGCCTACCTCTCCGGCAAGCTCGCAAGAAAGTACTCGGGCGCCGCGAGCGTCCGCTATGGCTACCTAGTGATGGCCGTCGCCGTGGTGCTCAACGTCGGCTACAACGCATTCCTGCCGCCGATCGTGCCTTGGGTGGTCCTGCCGGTAATGCTCTACACGATCGGGATGTCATTTGCGATGCCGGGTCTCACGATCCTGACGCTCGATCGGTTCGCCAATGCACGAGGCATGGCCTCCTCCATGCAGGGCTTCGTTCAAACCATGGTGATGACGCTGGCCTCTGGAGTCGTTTCTCCGCTGGTTGCCGGATCGGGGATCGGAATGGCGATTGGCATGTTGGTATTCCTCGGCGCCGGCTCCCTCGCCTGGCTTACGTTGGATCGCCCGAGTCACCTCGGCTGAAAGGCGATCAAGCCCGTCGAGCAAGGCTGACGCAGCAGGAAGAGGGGCCGTAGGACTTTCCCTGCGCGGCCGCCCTTACGGCCCTGCGCGCCAGGTATGCGGGCCTGAACTCGAGCGCAGCGATCGCGCAGTATTTGCAGCAGAGCAAGGCGACGGGCGAGTCTTCCCGCACCATGCTAAGCGACATTCGACGTCAACTGGCCAGCCACGCGCGCGAGCGACACCGAAGCGACCTGGCTGGCCTGATGGAACACCCAGCGGCCGAGCGCGTACAGCGGGCACGCGCGGTTATGGACGCGGTCGAGACGCTGCGGCGCCTGCCGGCGCCCACGCCTCTGGTGACCGACGATGTCGCGCGCTGGCTGCCGGCGCGTGCCACCAATCCACGCGGGGACCTGCCGCAAGTCCACGCAAGTGCCTTTGTCGATCCCACGGCGATCCTGCGGCCGTGTAGTGGTGCACGAGAACGTGTTCATTGGTCCCTATGCAGTAATTCGTGCGGACGAGGTTGATGAAGATGGATACAAGGAACCGATCACCATCGGTGCGGATTCCAACATCCAGGATGGCGTGGTGATCCACTCCAAGTCGGGCGCCGCGGTAACGATGGCGAGCGCACGTCGATTGCCCACCGTGCCATCGTCCACGGGCCCTGCACGGTTGGCGATGACGTCTTCATTGGGTTCAACAGCGTGCTCTTTAACTGCACTGTCGCGCAGGGTTGTGTGGTACGGCACAACGCCGTGCTTGACGGTTGCCACCTGCCGGCCGACTTCTATGTGCCTTCCACTGAACGCATCGGCTCCCGCACTGACCTCGCCACCATTCCCAAGGTAACAGTGGCGGCTTACGAGTTTTCGGAGGATGTGGCACGCACCAACAACGCGCTGGTGCAGGGCTACAAACGCATTTAGAACGAATTCTGATCATAGGCGAAGGCCTCTTCCGAAAAGTTCCGCCCTACTAGAAGCGTGCGGCACAAACCATGAACAAATTCGAGACTTCACGAGAGAAAAAGAGAAAGCTTCAGCCCACCGAAGGCCCGCGTTGCCGCCCGATTTCCCACGACACACTCCCGCCACGCACCGTTGCGGCAATCTGCTTCCCCAGCCGCTGTTCGATCATCGGCTTCCACGGTACCAGCCTGAATTCCAGTCCGTCATCGAGCATGGCGAACCGCCCACTGGCAAGCATCACGCTGCGTCGGTAGACACCGCTGACGCGCTCGCCATCGACCATCGGCAGATGCTGCAAGCCAGTCTCGGCCGCGATGCTTTGGCCAACAGTCGCAAGCTCCCGCCCGCGCAATGTCGCCAGCACGTTGCGAGCCAGGATCACGCGCTGTCCGCGCTTTTCGGCAAGCCCCTGTTCGGCCAGAAAGTCGGCACGCTGTTGCAGCGCGTCCTTGACTTCACTGCCGAAGCCCAATTCGCCCAGTCCCTTGCCACCACCGATCAACTGCTGATCCAGCCAGGTGGCACCGATCACGCGCGCCTGCCGCTCGATGGGCAGGTGTGATTTCAGCTCCACTGCCACGAACCCGCCCAGGCGCTGCGTGTCGTACTGGCGGCCGCGTTCGGGCAAGTCATCTGGCACCTGCCAGACGCCCTCGGCCAGCCGCTCTACGATGCCCGCTCGGCGCAAGGCCTCCAGCCGCCGGACATGGGCATCGACCACTTCGCTCGGATCGCGGTCGATCTGCGACTGGGCCTGGGCGATCGCCAGGTGATGGTCAGTGCGGTACAAGCCATCGGCGGCCACTGCGGCGATGGTCTTGTCCGCCGCGCTTATGGTGGCCGAGCCTTTGACTTCCACCACCGCGCCAACCGGGTACTGCTCAAGTTCCGTCCTGGGCGGCAGCGCGACGTAGTGCGCCTTGCCGTCGATGTCATCCACGATCAGGTAGCCCTTGTCGTACAGCTCGTCAGCCAAGCCCTTGCCGGCCACGCGGCCGATGATCGCGCGGCCATCCTCGCCAGGCTGGAACACGGCCAGTTCGCGTTGCTGGTTGCCCATCGCCCGCTGCATCGTGCGAATGATGTCGCCGCGTTCGCCCATTGCCCGCATGGTGGATTCGGCATCGGCATGGACCGCCCACACACCGGGCTGGGCTTCGCTCGCCAGCCCCATGCGCTGCAAGCGTTGTAGACGCCCAACCAACAGGAGGCGCTGGCGTTGCAGCCGAGATTCGTTGAGGCGTTCGACACGCAGCAAGCCATCCACGGCCTCGCGCTGCAAGGTTCGATCCAATCCGGTCCAGCGCTCCTGATAGACCTCGCGCTGCATGCTGCGCTGGATCTCCAACTCGGTGCGCGGCCCCAGCCATTCGGTGGCGAGTTCGGCGGCGCGTTCTCGCATGCCCTGGGTGATGTATTGCTGGGAGATGATGAGGTCTTTGCCAGTGTCGTCCTTGCCCCGCAGCACGATATGGGTGTGCGGGTTGTCGGTGTTCCAGTGGCTCACCGCCACCCAATCCAGGCGCGTGCCCAGGTCGGCTTCCATGCGGCCCATCAGATGGCGGGTGTAGGTGCGCAGGTCGTCGAGCTGTTCGGCGTCTTCAGGTGAGACGATGAGACGGAACTGGTGTCGATCTTCTCGGCCACGCTCCTCGAAAGCAGGCAAGTCGGCGCGGTCGGTCATCGGTCCGTAGGCCTCGCCGGTGTCCTGCTCGCGGCCCACGCCTTCGCGCTCGATGTAGCGGAGGTGCGTGATGGTTGAGCGCACACCTGCCTGCTTCAGGTAGACCAGCCGCACCTTGACCGTGGCGCGCCGGGAACTTGCGGACAGCGCCTGCCCGGTGAAGCGCGCTGCCACATGGCCGCGCCCCAGCCGCGAACCCGGCGTCTTTCCGCCCTTGCCACGCTGCCCGCCGGTGGCGTTGGCGGCCTTGGTGGTCTGGCGCAATACCTGCGAGACAAAGGCCTGGCCGCGCTGCTTTGGCGCGCCCGGCCGGATGCGGAAGTGGTCGTTACCGTCCGAGTCGCCGCGCTTGCTCATGGCGTTGCTCCAGCGAAGGCCATCGAGCCACGGCGTGCCATGCGCGCGGATTCGCCAGTGCCCACAAGGCTTTGCCGACCCTCGCGGCACGGTGCCGCCCAAAGGCGCGTGCCGCGCCAACCCCACGTGCAGACTCGTTCATGGGCCGGCAGCGTGCCGGACCCTTCAATCTTGCCCTGCATCTTTCCCCGGCCTGACGGCACGGGTATGCGATGCCCCGGCGGCGCTGCGCAGGGCGCAGCCGACCGGCCGGCGAACGCCAGCCATGCCACTGGCATGGTGCGTTCGGGGTAAGCCATCTGCACGTTGGAACGCACAAGAACGTGTGCGAGAACACGCAGAAAATCGCCCAGCCAATGTGGCGCGGAATGCAGTGCCAGACACGGTGCGAGTGCACAAGGTCTGCACGCGTAATGACGCATCGGCTGCATCAAGAACGACACGTCTGATAGCACGTCAATGGCGTGCAACGGTGCGCGGGAAGGACAGCGGCCAATACGGCAGCGACGCCGGATTGTCTGCTGGCGCGTCCGGTCAGTCCGCACACAATGGAATCTGGTCATGGCCGCTTCTCCAGGTGGATCGGCTGCGCGGCGCCGATCACGGCGGATGCCCCGATCGGCCCGAAGTAGCGGCTGTCGAACGACGCCGGATTGGTTACGCTCAGGAGGAACAGTTCGCCGTCGGTGAGTGGTCGGCACTGTTGCCAGGATGGCAGCGGGCGGCCCATCCGGTCGGTGGGCAGCAAGGCGGCCACCGGCACGCCGTCGATGCGCAGTTCCCTGTCCACGATGCAGACGTGCTGCGGCGCGACCGCGCCCACGCGCTTGAGTAGCGGGATGTGCGCCGGCAAGTAGTCGCGCTGCGCAGCGAACGCGGCAGCGTCTGCCGGAAGCCGGGCCAGCACGATGCTGCCCACGGACAAAGGACGTGGCGGCGAGTCGGCAGGCTCGATGCGATACCAGCCGACAGGCACGCTGTCGGACGGGTTGTAGACGACGTGCGCCGCAGGCCGCACGAAGGATGCCCACGCCAGCGCAGCGAGGCCGCAGGCGGACAGCGTTGCCAGCACGATGCGAACGCGCAGGCACGAGCGAGGTTCTGGCGTGATTCCGGGTGTGGTGATGTTCGGCATAGTGGCGATCGTCATTGCAGCGCCCTCCCGGCCAGCCAGGCGGCATGCCGCTCGGGCGTGTATTCCGGCAGTGGCAGGCGCGCCGCCAGACGATTGCCCAGCGTGCGCCAGTACGCGGGCGACACGTCGATGGCGCCGATGCCAAGCGCTTCGATGGCATCGACCCTCTCCAGCGTTGCGCGCACCTTCTGTTCGCCCTCCACATGCAGCAGCAGGCGCGCGCCGGGTTGCACGCCGGGGATGCGTTGCACGCCATCCATTGGCGTGCAAGCCTGCATCACCATGAGCTGCCAGCGCGTGGTGCCGTAGTCGTTGGATTCCCAGCGGATGCGGCACAAGATGGACGCCGGCAGGAACACCGCGCTGCGCCGCCAGCGGTCGAGCTGGATGGTGCGCGCCGGCTCGCCGAAGCGCAGATAGAGATTGATGCGCTGCTCCACGAAGGCCAGCGCCACGCGGGTCAACGGCACGTTGCCAACCTGCCCGGCGAGTGCGTGCAGTGCTGGCAATGGCGCTGCCATGTCGGCGGCTGCTTTCGTCTGGTTGTTTGCAGTCATGGTGTCTTCTCCGGGAACTCGCGTTCCAGCAACGCACGCAGCAGCTCGGCCACCGTGGTGTTCTGCGTGAATGCGGAAACCTTGATGCGCGCGCGCAGCGCGGGCGTCACGTCCAGGGTCAATCGGGCGGTGTAGAGGTCGCCCCTGTTGAGGTCAGCGCCGTCGCCCTGGCGAATCCACGCCTCGGCGTGTGGATTCGCAGGCGGACGCGCGCCGATGGCGATGCGTTTGCCGGTGCGTTTGTCTGGTCCGCTGCTCATGACGGCCACCACAGCAGTTCATCCACCAGCTCAGTGATTTCGCGCGCAGCCGCACCGTCCGGTGCCAGCTCGCGTGCCAGCTGCCCCGCGGCCACGCTGTCGGCGAAGACGATGCGCTGGCGCACCTCAGCGCGCAGCGCCGGCAATGGTTGATTGGCGAGTGAGCTGCGCGCCTCGCGCCCGATCACGGTGGTGCTGACGCGCCGGTTGATGACGAAGGCCGCGCGCAGTGCAGGCCTGAACACCTGGGCCTCGCGGATCAGCGCCACCATCTCGGCACTGGCCCAGAGGTCGTAGGGACTGGGTTGCACCGGGATCAGCACGCAATCCGCAGCAAGAAGCGCTGAGCGCGCGAGTGCTGCGATGCGTGGCGGGCCATCGATCACGACGTGATCGGCCCGCCTGGCGAGTTCTGGGGCTTCCTGATGCAGAGTTTCCCTTGCCAGACCGACGGCGCTGAACAGGCGTGGCAATCCTTGCTGGCTGCGCCGCTGTGTCCAGTCGAGGGACGACCCTTGCGGATCGGCATCCAGCAGGATGATCGATTGCCCTCGCATCGCCAGTTCACCGGCGATGTGGGTGGCGAGCGTGGTCTTGCCGACGCCGCCTTTCTGATTGAGCAACGCGACGATCATGGTGCAGCCCTTCTGCTTGGAAAGCCTGCCTGTTTTTGCCTTGCAAAACGTCTTTGGTTTTGGCTTTCAGTAGTTGTCCACCGAAACGGCGCGCTCCTACTAAAAGTTAGGTATTTGAAGTTAGGGAAGTTAAGGGATGCTGAAACCCGCGTCGTTATTGGGTTTGCGGCCGTTTGACACGCCTGATAGCACGACAGGGACACGCCTGATAGCACGATACCCCGCACGCCTGATAGCACGACGCCATTCACAGGCTGTACCGGAGTTATCCCCGTGCCGTTCGCGGCACGGGCCGGAAGGTCAGCAACTCCGCTCCATCGTTCGGCATGCGCTCGATGCCCAGGACATAGCCTGGCAGCGATTGCCGCGCCACCAGGGCGCGCAGGTCGCAAGCGAAGTCGTAGGGCTTGGCCGTGCTGCCCGACTTGCGGTGCAAATGCCGGAAGTCGAACTGCCAGCCGTGCTCCTGCTTTCCGCCATGCTTGCGCACCAGCCGGTACAGCCAGCGCTCGATGCCGCCAGTGAGCTTGAAATAGGCCGGGTCGATGGTGAGCACCAGTGCCGCATCCAGCACGCCCGCATAGAACCAGTCCGGCAGGATCAGTTCGATGCCCAGCGGCACGCCATTGGCGTCCGCCAGTTCCTTCCACTCGTTGATCCAGGAGAAGCGATGCAGTCGCCTGCCGGTGGTCTCGCGGATCGACGTGGCAATCGTGGTCGATTGAAGGCGATCCAGCGCGGCCTTGAGGCGCTGGTAGTCGCGCAATGACTTGCCGCGCCCGATGAAGCGCAGGATCTCGTAGGGCGTGGCGCGCATCAGCCGCGAGGGGCGCAGACCGGCATCCTTGGCTTCGACGATCTGGCTGGCAGCCCAGATCAGGATGTCGGCATCCCAGATCGTGGCGATGCCATGCTCCTGCGTGCCCTCCACGCGCACGGTCACGCCACCGGATCGAAAGTCGATCGGCGTCACGCGCCGCGACTTCGCCAGCGAGAAGAACGGATAGGCCATCAGGTCCTGGGCATCGCGCGGCGCCATGTCGCCCGGCAGCGCGCGGAACAGGTCGAGCTGTTCGCGCTGCTGCATAGTCTGCGCTGGCTGCTGCGATGCGCGGGACATGGCGATGGCGATCCGCACGCCCAGGGTCAGCGGCCATCACGGTGATCGCCCGCATGGCGCTCGGCGTATTCCGGGTCGGAGGTGGCCTCGAAGCTGCGGGCATCGGCCCAGGTTTCGAGGTCGGCGACGGAATACATCACGCGCCGGCCGAACTTGCGAAAGCGCGGGCCACCGCCGATGACACGCTGCTTCTCCAGCGTGCGCGGCGACAGCCGCAGGAAGTCTGCGGCCTCGTCGTTGGTCAGGTAACGCGCAGGTTGTGCGGTAGGGGTAGCGGGTACGGCGGCAGGCCGCAAGGGTGCGGGTCTCATGGTGTGAACCTCCATCGGTCAGGGTCGCCGGCCGCAACAGCGCGACCGGATGGAGGCCAGTCTCAAGAAAGGGCGGCGTCCTGCTCAGGGACGTTTTGCATCGAACGCAGAACGTCCCTGTTCAAGCAGCGGAAGCTGCGCCAAGCGGCGATAGCCGCCACGCATCAGCTTCTTGCCCCGCTGCACCAGGCGGCGCACACGGGCGCGCAGGTCGCCGTCCGCGTGCCAGTCCGCGGCCACGGCATCGGGGCCGTACAGCACGTCGGCCACCGTACGCAATGACGCGCTGGCCAAGGTGCCGTCGAGCGCCTGCAGGGTGTGCAGCTCCAGCAGCATGGTCTGGCTTGGACGGCGCTTCGCCGTCGCGGCTGGTTCGGCACGCGCTGCGGCCAGCTTGTCCAGTTCGCCCGCGAAGGTGCGGTAGCGGGCGCAGGGCGACTGGCAGGCGCGGAAGGCGTGGACATAGGCCATGCCTTCATCCAACGCGGGCGCGAGCGCCAGGCGCAGGCAGCAGCCCGGCAGACGCGCTATCAGCAGCAGGCGGCGGCCGTCATGGATCAGTTGCTTGTGGCCTGGGATAAGCCAAAACTCAAAGGACAACGCATCGGGCGGTGGATCGACATCGGGGTAGAGCTGCACCACCGTGTCGTGGTCGGGGAACCAAGCCGGGTGCGCGTCCCGCGCATCCAGGCCGGGATCTTCCAGCAGGCGCAGGCCCCATCGCTGTGCCGCATCCGGATGTCGGCGACGGCGCAGCCAGTCGCGCCGGTAGTCGGGATCACGTCGCAGGTACTCCCAAGCCAAGGCCGGGCCGTCCAGGTGCAGGACGTAGAGATACGCGGCGCTCGGGTGCCAATGCTCAAGATTCGCTTCTGCCATGAGGCAACCTCCTGTCAAACAAGCAGGAACAGTCGCCACGGGCACCGGCACCACAAAGCTACGGAGTCATTGCAAGAACGTCTTGTCGATATTCGATAATTGGCTGTGTCAAGACCGATGAGTTCCGAAGCGTTGCTGGATTCGTCCGAATGCGACGGCTGCGCAACCGATTTTGGTGCGCGGCATCTACAAACGGTGCCGCAAACCGCTCTAGTGATCGTGACTGTTTGGGTCGTCATTGCACCGCTGTGGTGCAGAGTGCGGATTGATGCGCGCAGGGTCTGAACTCAGACCGAAATAGACACAATGCGCTGCCATTGCCCCGGCTTGGCGGTGCCTTGATGGCCCGCCGAAGCGGGCCATCGGGTTCGATCAGTCGATGATCGAACCGTTGATTTGGGCCAGCCGTGCGTACTCCGACAGCGTGCGCTTCGCAACGAAATGCAGGTCGCGTTCGATGGGCAGCTTGAGCGGCCCGACGATGGACGCCAGTTCCGAAATCCGCACGTTACCCAACTCGGGCATGCCGATGCCAATGTCGCAGAGGCCGAAGGCCGTATCGCCATCGGCGGGATCGAGTTCGGCGAGCAGCCAGGTTGCATGTGCGTCCGGCGTGAACAGTTTGACGACGGGCTGCGGATCATGGTCGCCGCCTTCGGCGGTGATCCGGCCATTGGCGAGCAGTTGCGAGCGTTGTTCGTCGGTGAGGAGAAGTTGGGTCATGGTCGCTTCCTTGAAGGGTTCGCTCCACGGCGGAGCGAGGCGACTGGAGCGCACGCGCAGCGCGCGGCCGTCATACCCCAACACGGTCCGGTGCGGGCCGGGGTTGACGGCAAGCGGCGTGCGCCAGACTCGCGCACTTTCCCGCTGCGGGATGAACCTGGGAGCGGCCAGGATGCCCACGAAGCAGACGATGCACGAAGCCGCATTGGTGGATGCACTGGGAACCTCAGATGTGCGATTGCGGGTTTACGGAAATCCGCAAAACAGTAGAGACGGAAGTCAACGAACGCACGAAAACGCAGAGATACGAAACCGGCTTTGGGTTTAAGCGGAGAAGCACAAGAACGAATGAGAAAACGTCGCCCGACATGGTAGGTTGAAATTAGGAAAAGAGTTAAAGATAACGTGGTTTTAATTGTGCTGCGAATTGACCCTTCTGTGTATGCAGAAGCGATCAATCCAGCGTGGCCGCCCGGCCGGTGCCACCACTTTCGAGGCCGAACCGGCACAAGCCTTCGGCGCAGCGGTGCGCGCGGCCAGAACGGAACAAGGGGTTGCCCAGGAAACGCTGGCCCACCTGGCCGGCATCGAGCGCTCGCACATGGGAAAGATCGAGCGTGGCGAGCACATGCCCACGCTGGCGATCATCCTCAAGATCGCACGGGCGTTGGGTTGCAGTGCGGCCGACTTGATGACGGCGACGGAAAACCGGCTTGCGGCTTCCGAGCCGGAGCACTGACCGTCAGGGAGCGCCCCGCCACAGTGGGCGGGGCGCTGGGGCGGCGTCAGTCGCCCTTGCTGCGCGACCAGATCAGGTTGTGCGTGCCGTCCTCGCCTTCGATCAGGCGAGCGTAGATCGTGGCAGGGAACGAAGGGTCGTCCAAACTGCATGACACATAGGGCCGCTCGGCCTGGCTGACTTTCTTCCACGCCGCGCCGACCTCCAGCCCGTTCGCCGCCTGGATGCGGAAGTCGGGAGCGTTGTCGCTGGTCTTGTCGTTCGAAATGAACTTGACCTTGACGTTGAGCGTCAGGGTGCGAAGCGTGCCGGTGTAGCCGTCTTTGTCTGCGGTGAAGGTGCCGATGTTGGCCATGATGATTTTTCCTTTCGGTTGAACAAGGTTCGCGCCCATCGCGTCCTTGTTGTGATCCGGCCGGCGGGGGACGGGCTGGCTGCACCGCTTGCGGCCGCAACACCGTGGAGGGCCGGTAGGCGCAAAGAATTTGCTGCGCGAGGAAGCCGCAACGCGGCGGGGAAATTGTTTGCGCCGGACGGTTGCAGCCATGAAGCCCGAGGCGCAGCCGCGCCACCGCCAGGATTCACAACGAGACAAGGACGCCTTGGGCCGAACCACTCCGAAAGGAGATGGGGCCGGCTCGGCATCCCCGCATGAAGGCTTCTCCGGCTCGCCCGCTGACGCGGGCCAGGTCAACCACCCGACGACAGACGAGAACGCCCCCGCCGCACCTTGCGGCGCCGGTCGGGGAGGCGTGGTGTGGAAGCTCCATAGCGATGCCGGGCGGGTTGTCCGTGAACCGTCCTTCGTGACGTGGTGGGCAGGAACCGTCAGCGTCGAGGACGGCACGCATTCGCACAACCTGCCGCAGCAAGCGCCAGCGTGTTCACCAGCGCTCTGCCCATCGCGGCGGGGCGCTGGCCGGGCCGATCCGGCACAGCCGGTTCGGCTCTCTTGAAGGGGCGCCAAGCATCGCGCGGCGGGGATGGGCCGCAAGGTCGATCCCCTGAAGGCAAGCAAAGCGCGCAGCGCCGCAGGCGCGTAGGTGCGTGAGGGACTGGAGCCGAATGGCCGTGACGACAAAGGCGGCACGGGGCGTAGCCCGGAAAGCCCGGCGGCGCATTGCGCCGACACGCCCAGGCCGTTCAATGCGCCATCAAAGACAACCTACAGATGCGACTTGAGCCAGAACCACATTGCCGCTCCCATGGCCAGCCACAGAGGCACGATCAGCACGGCCCCGAATCGGCTTCGCGGTTTGGCACCTTCCGCCCGCATCCATTCATCGGCCAGAAGACGGCATGGCACCAGCACTTCGGACGGTAGCAACTTGACGGGGTCTGCTCACGAAACAGAAAAAATCGTACGCTAAGGCATAGCCGGGCTTGCACCCCCCTGTAGCGACGCAATCAACGGGCAGGAAACATTTCCCTGCCGCAGATGGCAGGCGCGCACAAGTTCGGACAGCACCGACTCCATACGTGCCAAGTCGGCCATCTTCTCGCGTACGTCCTTAAGCTTGTGTTCCGCCAGTCTACTGGCTTGCTCACAGTGGGCGCCGTCGTCCAATCTGAGTAATTCGGCGATTTCATCCAGGCTAAAGCCCAACCGCTGGGCCGATTTCACAAACCGCACCCGCATCACATCCGCCTCGCCATAGCGACGAATGCTGCCGTAAGGCTTGTCCGGCTCCGGTAGCAGGCCCTTGCGCTGATAGAACCGGATGGTCTCCACGTTGACCCCGGCTGCCTTGGCGAAAACGCCAATGGTCAGATTCTCAAAAATAGTTTGCATATCGCTTGACTCCGTACATGACTACGGAAGTAAGGTTACGCTATCCATTCCAAACTCAAAAGGACAAACGCATGTCGGAACCACAGTACGGGCGCGGGGCGCTCGTCACCGGCGGGTTAACCGCCATTCTTGCCTCGGCTTGCTGCCTGGGGCCGCTGGTTCTGATCGCCTTGGGGTTCAGCGGAGCATGGATCGGCAACCTGACGATCCTAGAACCCTATCGCCCCATCTTCATCGGCGTGGCGCTGGTGGCGCTTTTCTTCGCTTGGCGACGCATCTACCGCCCGGCGCAAGCCTGCAAACCAGGGGATGTGTGCGCGATTCCCCAGGTGCGAGCGACTTACAAGCTCATTTTCTGGGTCGTGGCTGCGCTGGTACTGGTCGCGCTCGGATTTCCCTACGTCATGCCATTTTTCTATTGACCACAGGAGCTCGCCATGAAAAAACTGTTTGCCTCCCTCGCCCTCGCTGCCGCTGTTGCACCTCTGTGGGCCGCTACCCAGACCGTCACGCTATCCGTACCGGGCATGACCTGCTCCACCTGCCCGATCACCGTCAAGAGGGCGATTTCCAAGGTCGAAGGCGTCAGTAAAGTTGACGTGACCTTCGAGAAACGCGAAGCGGTCGTCACCTTCGATGATGCCAAGACCAGCGTGCAGAAGCTGACTAAGGCAACCGAGGACGCGGGCTATCCGTCCAGCATCAAGCAGTGAGCGACTGCAAACGGCACCGCAGTACATCTGACGCCATTGTCTGGTGCCACAAACGGTAAAGGATCTATTGCATGACCCATCTAAAAATCACCGGCATGACCTGCGACTCGTGCGCAGTGCACGTCAAGGAAGCCTTGGAGAAGGTGCCTGGCGTGCAGTCTGCCGTTGTGTCCTACGCCAAGGGCGCGGCCCAGCTCGACCTTGACCCCGGTACCGCATCAGACGCACTGACTGCCGTCGTGGCCGGACTCGGCTACAGGGCGACGCTCGCTGTTACCTCATCGACGGACAACCGCACCGGACTGCACGACAAGGTACGCGGCTGGATGGGAACCGCCGATAAGGGCAGCGACGGCGAGCGCCAGTTGCATATCGCCGTCATCGGCAGCGGCGGCGCTGCAATGGCGGCGGCGCTGAAGGCCGTCGAGCAAGGCGCAAAGGTCACGCTGATCGAGCGCGGCACCATCGGCGGCACTTGCGTCAATGTCGGCTGCGTACCGTCCAAGATCATGATCCGCGCCGCCCACATCGCCCATTTACGCCGTGAAAGCCCGTTCGACGGCGGGGTCGCAGCAACTGTGCCTGCGATTGATCGCAGGAAGCTAGTGGCCCAACAGCAGGCCCGCGTCGATGAACTGCGCCACGCCAAGTACGAAGGCATCCTGGACGGCAACCCGGCCATCACTGTGCTGCACGGTGAAGCGCGTTTCAAGGACAACCAGAGCCTTGTCGTCCGTTTGAACGATGGCGGCGAACACGTGGTGGCGTTCGACCAGTGCCTGCTCGCCACGGGTGCCAGCCCGGCCGTGCCGCCGATTCCAGGCTTGAAAGAGTCGCCCTACTGGACTTCGACCGAGGCCCTGGTCAGCGACGCTATTCCCGAACGCCTGGCCGTGATCGGATCGTCGGTAGTGGCGCTGGAACTGGCGCAAGCCTTCGCCCGGCTGGGCAGCCAGGTCACGATCCTGGCGCGCAGCACGCTGTTCTTCCGCGAGGACCCTGCCATCGGTGAGGCCATTACGGCCGCCTTCCGTGCCGAAGGAATCAAGGTACTGGAACACACGCAAGCCAGCCAAATCGCCCATGTGGACGGCGAATTCGTACTGACCACGGGACACGGTGAACTGCGTGCCGACAAGCTGCTGGTCGCTACCGGCCGGACGCCAAACACGCGCAGCCTGGCATTGGAAGCGGCGGGGGTAGCCGTCAATGCGCAAGGGGCCATCGTCACCGACAAAGGCATGCACACCAGTACGCCACACATTTATGCCGCTGGCGACTGCACTGACCAGCCGCAATTCGTCTATGTGGCAGCGGCCGCCGGTACCCGTGCGGCGATCAATATGACAGGCGGGGATGCTGCCATCAATCTGACCGCGATGCCGACGGTGGTGTTCACCGACCCGCAGGTCGCCACCGTGGGCTACAGCGAGGCAGAAGCGCATCACGACGGGATCGAGACCGACAGCCGCACCTTGACCTTGGACAACGTGCCGCGTGCGCTTGCCAACTTCGACACACGCGGCTTTATCAAGCTGGTCATCGAGGAAGGTAGCGGACGGCTCATCGGCGTACAGGCGGTGGCCCCGGAAGCGGGCGAGCTGATCCAGACGGCGGTGCTCGCCATCCGCAACCGCATGACGGTGCAGGAACTGGCTGACCAGTTATTCCCCTACCTGACGATGGTCGAAGGACTGAAGCTCGCGGCGCAAACCTTCAGCAAGGACGTGAAGCAGCTTTCGTGCTGCGCCGGGTGAAGAAAAGGAGGTGTTCAATGAACACCTCCTCGGCATGTCAATCATCGTGCTAGATTGGCACGATAAGGCTTAGCGTACGATTTTTTCCGTTTCGTGAGCTGACCCCTTGACGGTCAACCAGATCAGCACAGGCAACAGAATCACATCATCCACATAGCCCAGCACCGGGATGAAATCTGGAATCAGATCGATGGGACTCAGGGCATAGGCCACCACGAACAGCCCCAGCGCCTTGGCATACCAAGGCGTGCGGGGATGCTTGCCCGCAAACCACAGCGTCACGCCATCGCGCTTGATGCGCTTGGCCCAGGTTTTCAAGGTAGTGCCGATGTTCATGCGGTCCCGCGCTGCACTTCGACCGTGACATGCGACAGCTCATGGATATGCGCGAGCAGCGCCTTGTAATGCGCAGGCTCCCGGGGTTCCCGAGCCATCAGCGAGACGATGGCCGCGAAATGACCAGGGCCGACCTGCCAGACGTGCAGATCCGTGACCTGGCTTCCCGTGGGCGCCATCGCCTCCCGGATCTCTTGCCGCACATCCTGCCCCTCGGCTGCGGCATCGAGCAACACGCTGCCGGAGTCCCGGATCAGCCCCCATGACCAGCGAGCGATCACCAGCGCGCCGACCACGCCCATGGCGGGATCGGCCCACGACCAGCCATAGCTTCGCCCCAGCAGCAATGCGAGGATGGCAAGGACCGAAGTCAGGGCATCAGCCAGCACATGCAGATAGGCGGCGCGCAGGTTGTTGTCGCGGCCCTTGCCGGGCGCATGATGCTCATCGTTGCTGTGGTGATGCTCGTGGCCATGATGGTGATGATGCGCATGGTCGTCCTTCAGAAGCCAGGCACAGACCAGATTGACACCCAGCCCCACGACAGCCACGGCGATCGCCTGGTTGAAGTCGATATGGATGGGTTGGGTGAGCCGTACCAGGCTTTCCCAGCCGATCAGCAAGGCAATCAAGGCCAGAACGATCGCGCTGGCAAAGCCAGCCAGATCGCCGAGCTTGCCCGTACCGAAGGTAAAGCGCGGATTGCCCGCATGCCGGCGCGCAAAGCGATAAGCCAGCACCGCGATCAGCATTGCGCCGGCATGGGTGGACATATGCCAGCCGTCGGCCACCAGCGCCATCGAGCCATAGAGGGTGCCGGCAACGATTTCCACCAGCATCATGCTGGCCGTGAGCGCGATCACCAGCCACACCTTGCGTTCATTGCGCTGGTGGTTGCTGCCGAGAAAGAAGTGATCGTGGCCGGTGGCCGAAGGGTTGTAGGTCGTCATCAGGGTGTTCCTGGTATTTGGAGAAAGCGGCCAGAGCGGGCGCGGGTTTATTTCATGTAGGCGCGGATGACCTCGATCATGTCCTCGCCGCCCTGGTAGCGCTCCTTGTCGGTTTCGGCCGCCAGGACGTGCTCGCGCAGATGGTCTTCCATCACCTCAGCCGTCAGTCCGCTGACCGCACCACGCACGGACGCGATCTGGCGCAGCACCTCGACACATGCCGCCTCTGAATCCAAAGCGCGTTCGATGCCTTCCAACTGCCCCTTGATACGGCGGACACGGGCGATCAGTTTGTCTTTCTGGCGGGAGGTATGGGACATGGCGGCAATCAATCAATATAGCCTAGGGGACTATATTATATTGAACTCACCAAAATCACTACCTGAACTCAAGCGCCTGCGCGCAACGCGCGTCGAGTGCCGCCGAGCAGGCGCTTTTGAGGCAACACGGCATCGTGTGATGCCGCATGGCGTTCCGCCCGGGGCGGCATGTTCCCGGTGCTGGCATCGGCCAGCGCCCGAAGGCATCGCGTACCACAGCGATGCCGTTAACGCCGCCGCCTGAGCCCAGCGAAGGCGGCGGCGTTCTGATGGGGGCTGTTTGCCTTCAACACCGGGCGCGGCCACCGCCGCGCCCGGATTTTTGACCCCACCGGCCCCAGGTCGAATGAACTGGGGCCGGTGCTGATCGCGGCTATTCCTTCGTCTCGATGAGCCACCACACGGCACGCGGCAAAGTGCGGCCCGTGATGGGGTGAATGTCCGTGAGGTCGGCGTGGGCCGTCCAGCCCGAAGGCGGGCGGTAGCCGCGCACGTCACCATCGCCGTGCCAGCGGCGGGCGCGCACCGTGCCCGGTGCATAGATCGCCACCATGCGCGGGCGGGTTGTTGTGGTGCGGATCATGAGTGGTTCTCCTTGAAAGCGAAGCGCCCCGGTCGAAGCCGGGGCGCTTGCCTTCGGCGCAGATCAAGCAGCCAATGCCTCGGCGGGTTCATCCGCCACGGTGGCGGTTTCTTTCGCGTCGTCCTGCTGCGCATCCTGTGGGCCTTCCTCTGGCGCATCCTCCTGCGTGTCTTCGGCCTTGAAGAAGGCGGGCATCCAGCTCGTGCCATCGGCCAGCCGTTCGGCTTCGCTGGCAATGTCGGTCTTCTTGAGCTTCGCCAGCCGGTTGACGTGCTCCGGCGCAAACTCGCCCATGGCTTGCAGGATCGCAGTCTTTGGCATATGCCGAAAATACCCCTCGGCGCTCGGCTGCCACCATGCGGCCATGTCCAGCCCCACTGCCTGCGCCAATTCCGCGCCGGGTTGCTGCCGCGTGGCGCGGGGCGTCACCACGTCCACCGTGGAGGCCACGCAGACCGCCAGCAGCTTGATCAGTTCGCCTTGCTCCATCGCCAGCAGCGCGGCGAGCAGTTCAGCGCTGTCCTCGGGCAGCTTGCCGCCCCATGCCTTCTGCACCGCGCGCAGCGCCACAGCGGCGGGCGATTCCGGCCAGTCCGGGGCCACGCCCTCCAGCCTGTCCTGCACCGTCAGGCGCACGCCCAGCGGCAGATCGTGGCCGTAGCCGTCCTGCAAGACGGTTTGCACCATGCCATGCACCAGCGCGGCCAGCGCCACCTGCGGATGCCGGGCCATCTCGATTTGTAGCGCCGCCGTACGGTGGGCGCTCAGGCGTTGGGCCAGCCGGTCGGACAAGTTGACGGCCTTGGGCTGCTCGGCAGCCTCGCCTTCAACATCGTTCTCGGCTTCGCCTTCCGCGTTGCCAAAACCTTGGCGCAGCTTTTCCAAGGTGCGCAGCGCCTTGGCCTCGGCCTCGCGCAGCAGTCCGCGATGAATCACGGCCTCCCCGTTGCGGTCGATGGTGACGATGGCTCCGGCGGCTGCGCGGGCGTTCGCGTTGTAGTCCATCAAGCCATCTTCCAGCGCCTGCAACTGCTGGCCCAGGCGCTCGCCTTCCTCCTGCAAGGCTTCGGCCTTGTCCTCGTCGTCGACTTCCAGCGCGGCATCCACGGCCTCGCCAATGGCCTGCATCTTGGCTTCCAGCTTCTCGATGCGCTGCGCCTCGCGCTTGCTCGGCGTGCGCCGTTCCCTCGGCGCCCGCTGGAAGGCTTGCAGATCGGCATAGGTCATGGCGGGCGTGGCATCCACCCATGCCCAGCCCTCGGCGCGGACGGCGACCGCGTGGCTTTCCAGCTTCTCGCGCACCAGTGTTTCCAGCAGTGCGGTATCGGTCACATACACGCCCGCATCGCCTTCCGCGAACAGGTCGCGGCGAATGCCGCCGCCTACGGCTTCGTAGGTATCCAGCCCCACAAAACGCACCAGCGCATGGGATGCCCCCATCTCGCGCTCGGTCAGGCGTTCGCGCAAGGCGGACGGACTGCGCTGCCACTGCGGTGCATCGTAGAACGCGCTTTCCTGCGCGGCGTGGCCGTCGGTGATGGCAAGGGCCATCAACTGATCGAGCGTCACGGCATCTGCGCGATAGTCGGCCATCAGCCGGGGCGACACGTTGGCGAGCTTGAGACGGCGCTGCACCACCAGCGGCGTGACGGCGAAGTCTGCGGCAATGTCTTCGATGGGGCGACCCTCCGCGATCAAGGCGGCGAAGGCCTCGAACTGGTCGGCCGGGTGCATAGCTTCGCGCTGCACGTTCTCGGTCAGGCTCACGGTGCGGGCAGACGCATCGGCCACCAGCAGGCAAGGCACTTGCCAATCCTTGGCAATGCGGCGCTTCTTCGCCAGCAGCTTCAAAGCTGCCAGCCTACGGCCACCGGCCACCACTTCGTAATGCTCGCCATCGCTGGCAAGAATCACAGTCAGGTTTTGCAGCAGACCCACGCGCTCGATGCTCGATGCCAGCGCGTCGATGGATTGGACTGCGGTCTTGCGCACGTTGCGGCGCGAGGGGCGAAGCTGCGACAGCGGCACCAGCAGCATGTTTTGCGCGGGCTGCGCCGGGATGATGGCATGCAGGGCTTGGGCTTCTGGATGGGTAACGGCGTTCATGGTGTAGCTCCTATCGGTATGAAAAGAAATGCAGCGAAAAACAAAGGAAGGAGTGGAGGGGCCTGCGCCCCTCCGAGGGAAATCAGGCTTTCAACTGGCGCATGCCATCGGCCAGCAGCCACAGGGCGCGGTTCAAACGCAGGTTGGTGTCTATGCCTTGCACCGGGCGGGTGCTCTGGCGGCGTCCATTGGCAGCGCGGCCAGACAAACCGCCCTTGATGAGGTTTTCTTGCGTGCGGTTGAACACGCTCCACAGGTCGGGGCGGCGGTCATCGACGCGGCGCGGCATCAGGATTTGGGTTTCCGTGATGGGCGCGGGCTTGTCCGGGTCGTCGTACTTGAGCGACAGCGCGGCGCGGGCGAACACTTCCGATTCCCCGGCATCCAGCGTGATGGCCTGCATGGACTCGCGGGACTCCAATGCCCGATCAAAACCGTGCAGCACCTCATAGGCGCCTGCTATCACTTGCCCGGCTACGTCGCCTTTGTGGGGGACACGCACACCGGCCACGGTATCGCCGCACACAAGCCCATTGCTACACACAAAGCGGAACATCCCGGCCAGCATCTGGTAGCTGCTCGTCCCGTCGTGCGAGTTCAGCAGGATGATTTCGTTGGCTTCGCTGCGGGCATTGATCTGGCTAGCATGGCGCAGCCGAACCATGTGCTTGGTGTGTTCGCGTTTGCCTTCGTCGCGCACGCGGGTCTGCGTCACCATGAAAGGCTGAAACCCTTCTTTCCGCAGTTCGGTCAGTACGGTGGAAGTAGGGATGTAGGCGTACCGCTGGGAGCGGCTTTCGTGGGGAGCGTCCGCAAAGATGGACGGGGCCACGGTGCGGATTTGCTCATCGGACAGCGGGTGGTCGCTGCGCAATACCGGGGAGCGGGAAGCGAAACGTGATGCGAGTTGCATGATCTTTCTCCAAAGGTTGCTGCTGTGGTTTCAAAGCTGACCGGATTCCAAGATTCGGAGCCCGTTGTGGCTTTCGTTGGTTCGGCGCAGAAACCTGGGCCGGTCCCTGTTTGCCGCCGTCTTTCCTGAGTTCATCGCCCGCGAAAAACCGGGCCAGTGAGGGACTGGCCGTCAAGGATGAAGCGCAGGGTTGGTGCGGCCCGCAGCCGAAGGCGAGGACACGGCCCTGCGCGCCTTGACGGCCGGGCACTGCGGGCTACGGTCGCGGGAGAAAGCGATGAACTTGGGGAAAGACGATCAGCGGCCGACGGGCCAGGGGATGCGCTGAAACCAACGCCGCGCGGCGAGCGCCCCTGCGTGCCGAAGGCACGCCTGGATGGATGGCTGTTGGCCGATCAGGCATGGCCTGTTCGGCTGCATTGCAGGGGCGCCAAACGCAGTGCGGCGGGGATGGGCTGGAAAGCCGATCCCTGGAGGGCAAGCGAAGCGCGCAGGCGTCAGCCGACCGCAGGGAGGGAACGATGGAAGCCCGGAAGGGGCGAGACGCGCAGCGGCTCGATGCCAAGCACGACAGCGTGGCCCGGCATCGCCGGGAGATGCACAGAACCAAATCCAAGGCAATTGTCGATCGTCACTGAGTTCTGAATTGCAACACCTTGTAGATCAAGCACTTAGCTCCGTATGAATCATTGAATCCGGAGCCCGTGTTTCATTGAGTTCTGAATTTCCCTACTTTGCGCCACTGAGTTCTGCCTTCGAGATAGGGTTTGGTTGCATTTATTCGTTTATTCAATAATAATAGAAACATGGAAGAATATGACGTCGTCAAAGCCTTGGCCGCCCTGGCACAGCAGAGCCGCCTTCGCGTGTTCCGCGCCCTTGTGATCGCAGGGGCGGAGGGCCTGACCCCGGGAGCGTTGAGCGATGCATTGGCACTCCCTGCAACCAGTTTGTCGTTCCACCTCAAGGAACTCACCCATGCCGGCCTGGCCTCGCAAGAACGCCAGGGCCGCAATCTCATTTACAGAGCGGCGTTCGACCAAATGAACGGCCTGCTGGCCTACCTCACCGACAACTGTTGCCAGGGTGAGGCTTGCGTCCTGGAAAGCTCCGTCGCCTGCGACTGTTGAAGTCGACGCCGGCTGACGCTGGCACCCCATCTTCCCTCCCGCTCACGAGAACCGCCATGTCCGATAAAAAACTCAACGTGCTCTTCATTTGCACCGGCAATTCCGCCCGCTCCATCCTGGCCGAAGGCATGCTGAATCAGCTCGGCGCCGACCGCTTCAACGCCTACTCTGCCGGCAGCCAACCCAAGGGCGATGTGCACCCGCTGGCACTGACCACCCTGCGGCACCTGCACTTCAAGGACACCGGCTTCCGCAGCAAGAGCTGGGGCGAGTACTCGACCGTCGGTGCGCCGTCGATGGACTTCGTGATCACGGTCTGCGACAACGCGGCCAACGAGGTCTGCCCGGTCTGGCCAGGCCAGCCCATCACGGCCCACTGGGGCGTGGCCGACCCAGCAGCCGTCGACGGATCGGACGACGCGAAGAAGCACGCCTTCATGGACACCGCAGTGACCCTCAAGCGTCGCATCGAATTCCTCTTGTCGTTGCCTTTGGCGAAGCTCGAAACCTTGGCCATCCAGCGCGAAGTGCGCGACATCGGAACGCGCTGAGATGACAACCAACGTCCTGATTCTCTGCACTCACAATTCCGCCCGCAGCGTCTTGTCGGAGGGCATGCTGAACCACTGGGCGAAAGAGCTGGGCACAGATGTGCGCGCCTACAGCGCCGGCAGCGCTCCGAGCGGCCGCATCAACCCGATGGCGATCGACGTGCTCCAAAGCGCAGGCATCGACGCCTCTGGCTATCGCAGCAAAAGCTGGGATGAATTCACCGGTGACGCCGCATCAGCCATGCGCGTGGTGATCACGGTGTGCGACAGCGCAGCGCAGGAAACCTGCCCGTACTGGCCGGGTTCGCCAGTGAAGATCCATTGGGGCTACCCGGACCCTTCCAACGTCGGCACCACCGATGCCGAGAAGCGTGCCGCCTTTGAGTCCACGCGCCTGGCCATCGGTGAGCGCATGCAAAAGCTGGCGGCGGTGCCGTTCGACGCCCTGAACGATGTGCAGTTGCGCGCGGCACTCGAAGCCATCTGAGCGCTGAAGCGCCTGCCGCTTTCTTCCTGTCGCACGCGGCAGGCCAGAAGCCATCGATCAACGATCCCATCCCAATGCTCCCATGCTGACCGCCATCCTCATCTTCATCTTCACGCTCGTTCTGGTCATCTGGCAACCGCGCGGTCTGGGCATCGGCTGGAGTGCGTCGCTCGGCGCAGTGATCGCGCTGATCCTGGGCGTCGTTCACCTGGCCGATATTGCGGTGGTCTGGGGCATCGTCTGGAACGCGACCGCAACGTTCGTCGCCGTCATCATCATCAGTCTGCTGCTCGACGAGGCCGGCTTCTTCGAGTGGGCTGCGCTGCACGTCGCGCGATGGGGGGGTGGCCGCGGGCGGCTGCTGTTCGCCTTCATCGTGCTGTTGGGCGCTGCCGTGTCGGCGCTGTTCGCCAACGACGGTGCCGCGCTCATCCTCACACCCATCGTGATGGCCATGCTGATCGCGCTCGGCTTCACGCCGGCTGCGACGCTCGCTTTCGTGATGGCGGCCGGTTTCATCGCGGACACGGCCAGCTTGCCCCTGATCGTGTCCAACCTGGTCAACATCGTCTCGGCCGACTTCTTCAAGATCGGCTTCAACCAGTACGCGTCGGTGATGGTGCCGGTGAACATCGCCGCGGTGCTGGCCAGCCTGCTGGTGCTGATGCTGTACTTCCGTCGCAGCATTCCGGCCACCTACGACGTGGGCCAGCTCAAGGCACCCGCTGAAGCGATCCGCGACCGCGCGACGTTCCGCGCTGGATGGGTGGTCCTCGTACTGCTGCTCCTCGGCTTCTTCGGACTGGAGCCACTGGGCGTGCCCGTGAGTGCCGTTGCGGCGGTGGGTGCGATCCTCCTGCTCGGCGTGGCGGCACGGGGTTCGGTGATCAGCACGAAGAAAGTTCTTCACGGTGCACCCTGGCAGATCGTCGTCTTCTCGCTGGGCATGTACCTGGTGGTCTACGGGCTGCGCAATGCCGGTCTGACCGACCACATCGCATCCCTGCTCAACGTCTTCGCGCAGAGTGGTGTCTGGGGAGCAGCGATGGGCACCGGCTTCCTCACCGCGGTGCTGTCGTCGGTGATGAACAACATGCCGACGGTGTTGATCGGGGCGCTGTCGATCGATGCCTCGAACGCCAGCGGCATCGTCAAGGACGCGATGATCTACGCCAACGTGATCGGCTGCGACCTCGGCCCGAAGATCACCCCGATCGGCAGCCTCGCCACGCTGCTCTGGCTGCACGTGCTGGCCAAGAAGGGCACCACGATCGCGTGGGGGTATTACTTCAAGGTCGGCATCGTGTTGACCGTGCCAGTGCTGTTTGTCACCCTCGCTGCACTGGCGCTTCGACTCAGCTTTTCCTGAGCAGGCATCCTTCGCGGCATCGTCCATCACTTCCTGTTTCCATTCCATGACCGACATCACGATCTATCACAACCCGGCCTGCGGCACGTCGCGCAATGTGCTCGCGCTCATCCGAAATTCCGGTGCGGAACCGACCGTCATCGAGTACCTGAAGAATCCGCCCGACCGTGCCACGCTCCAGGCGCTGATCGCGGCCATGGGCGTGCCGGCGCGCGAGGTGCTGCGCCAGAAAGGCACGCCTTACGACGAACTGGGTCTGGGCGACCCGAAGTGGACGGATGCGCAGTTGATCGACTTCATGCTGCAACACCCGATCCTCATCAACCGACCGATCGTTGTGACGCCGCTCGCCACGCGCTTGTGCCGACCATCGGAACTGGTGCTGGACATCCTGCCGCGGCCGCAACAAGGCGCGTTTGCCAAGGAAGACGGCGAAGCCGTCATCGATGCGAAGGGCCAGCGTGTCGGCAAGTCCTGATCTGCCCAATGTCGATGCGACGCTCTTCCAGAAGCCTGATTTGAATCGGCTGCTGCCTCCAACCCGAGCTGCGCATGCGCCGCGCATCCTGCTGCTCTACGGCTCGCTGCGCGAGCGCTCCTACAGCCGGCTCGTGACCGAAGAGGCAGCGCGCCTGCTGCAGGCGATGGGTGCCGAGACGCGCATCTTTGATCCGAGCGGCTTGCCGCTTCCCGATGCGGCACCCGAGGACCACCCCAAGGTGCAGGAACTGCGCGATCTGGCGCAATGGGCGGAAGGGATGGTGTGGTGCTCACCCGAGCGTCACGGTGCCATGACCGGCATCATGAAGGCGCAGATCGACTGGATTCCCCTGGCCATCGGCTCGGTGCGACCCACGCAAGGCAAGACGCTGGCGGTGATGCAGGTGTCGGGCGGTTCGCAGTCCTTCAACGCGGTGAACCAGTTGCGGGTGCTCGGCCGCTGGATGCGCATGATCACCATCCCCAACCAGTCGTCTGTTGCCAAGGCGTTCCTGGAGTTCGAGGAAGACGGCCGCATGAAGCCCTCGCCCTACTACGAGCGCGTGGTCGACGTCATGGAAGAGCTGGTCAAGTTCACGCTGCTCACGCGCGATTGCGCCGACTACCTGGTCGACCGCTACAGCGAACGGCGCGAGAGCGCTGAGGCGCTGTCGAAGCGGGTGAACTTGCGCAGCATCTGATCGAATCCTTGCAGAGCCGGACCACCACGACCGTGATGCTGGGCGTTGCCCAGACGCTGGCGTGGGCTTCGTCGTACTACCTTCCGGCCGTGCTGGCAGGGGCCATCGGAAGGGACGTTGGCGCGTCGACCTCCACGATCTTCGGGGCGTTTTCTGTGGCGCTTCTTGTCGCTGCGGTCGTCGGCCCTTACGCTGGGCGACTCATCGACAGGCTGGGCGGGCGGCCCGTGCTCATCGCCAGCAATCTGGTGTTCGCACTCGGCCTCGCCGCGCTCAGTCAGGCTCGCACGCCGATCCATGTCTTCGGCGCGTGGGCTGTGATGGGTCTGGCGATGGGCAGCGGCCTCTACGAAGCAGCGTTTGCCACCGTGGTGCGGCTGCATGGCGTGGAGGCGCGTCGCGCCATCACGGGCATCACCCTGTTCGCGGGTTTTGCGAGCACGGTGGGGTGGCCGCTGTCGACGTATCTTGAGGGTGCCGTGGGTTGGCGTGGCACCTGCATGGCCTGGGCCGCGATGCACTTGGTGATCGGACTCCCGCTCAATGCGCTGGTGCCGCGCGCTTCTCGGGTGGCTCCGGCGTCAAAGGCAGACGTATCCACACCCGCCGCAGGTGCCGGACTGTCGCCTGCTCAGCAGCGCCGCGCCGCCTTTTTGATGGCTTTCGTCTTTGCGGTGACCTGGTTCAACAGTACGGCCATGGCGGCACATCTACCGGAACTGTTGCTCGCTACCGGGGCCACATTGACCGTTGCGGTGGGCATCGCTGCGCTTGTCGGGCCTGCGCAGGTGGTGGGGAGGCTGATCGAGTTCACTTTCCTGAAGCGGGCGCATCCCCTCTTTTCAGCGCGCCTGGCGACGCTGGCGCATCCGCTTGGTGCGCTGTGCCTGGGACTTTTCGGCACCTCGGCGGCAGCGGCCTTTGCTGTGCTGCACGGCCTGGGCAATGGCATTTTGACCATCGCCATCGGGACGTTGCCTTTGCTGATCTTCGGTGCCAAGGGCTACGGGGAGCGTCAGGGCTTTCTCATGGTGCCGGCACGGGTGGTGCAAGCGGCTGCACCCTTCTTGTTCGGACTTGCGGTAGCGCGTTGGGGCGTTGGATCACTGTGGTTCTCGGCCTTTTTAGGGCTGGCCGCTTTTGTGACGCTAGCGGTGATGACGGCCGACATGAAAAAAGCAGTACGCGCCCGACCCTCTTCAGAAACTTGAGATTGGACAGTTAAACGTGAGTGGCCGCCCAAAGCTGCCGGTCAGGTATGCCCAAAAGCGGAGCTTCGCATGCCTGACTGAGATACCTCTCAACTACGACACCGTCGGACTCGCTTTAGCTCCTATGTGGGGCGCCACCTTGACGTAGACCAACTCGCTGACCAGCTCCACCAGGGAATTGCGCGTCGCCGCGCTGAACGCGACGGCACGGCCTTGGTCCGAAGGCAGGCGGCACAAGCGTGCAGCACCCCATCCGAGCATCGGGGCGGCAATGGCGAAGGCCACGTAGATGGGGGCCACCTGGCGCACGGCATCGAGAGCCAAGCCCAACTGCGGCGCGACCGAAGCGACCACCACGAACAACACGGCGGCCGTGGCTGGCACCGGCAGCAGCCCGAGCCATTCAACAGTGCGCTCGCCCGCTGTCGAGCGGGCGGCCCAGGCCTGGCAGACGGCAGCGAGCGACAGTGGGACGGCGATCAGCCAGACGAAGGCGTGCAGGAACGGTTCCCACTGAACCAGACCGGCGGCTGCGTCGCCCATGAACAAGCCGAGGTAGACCGGCAACAGCAACATCTGTGCGGCCAGCAGCAAGGGCGTGGAGGCCAGCAGCGGCTTGGCATCGGCCTTGCCCAGATGGGCGAACGTCACCACGTAGTCGATGCACGGCGTCAGCAGCACCAGCAGCACGCCGATCCGCAGCAGCGGGTCTTGCGGCAGCCAGGGCAACAGCACGGCCACCAGCACGGGCACCGCGACGAAGTTGGCCAGCAGAAGCGCGCCCAGAAACCGCATGTTCGACCAGGCACGGCGCAGCTCGGTCAGCGGCACCTGCAGGAACGTCACGAAGAGCATGAACCCCAGCAACGGGTCGATGGCCGGTGCCATCGCGGTCGAGGCCGGCCACTGCCAGGCCACAAGTCCGGCAAGCACCACGGCGGCGAAGTAGATCGCCACCTGGCGGATTTCGAGAAGAGAGCGCAAAGAGGAAATGTTCATGGATTGTATGGAGGTTCGCCGGAGCGAGCAGGAGGCTCGTGAGCATTGCCCCGACCGCGAGGGCGCAAGATTACCTGCCAGCTACGGCAGGCCCGCCAAATGGAGGTTCGTGAAAATCGGCTTTTGGCCGATCTGCATCATTGGGCGCGGCCGTTCCATCCGACCGCAGCGATCTCGACCTGGGCAAAGCCGCGCTCGTTCTTGAAGGGGCTAGGCCAGGTTGAATGACTGGGGTTAGATGGTACGGGCCGAAGGGCTTTCACACAGCCAATATCGCCCGGATAAATCATGAACGGGTGCTTGGGACTCGACTGCACCAGAGAAAAGACCATGCCGACCCCTGCTGCCAACGAGATTCCACACGTATGTCATTGATTTACAAGGAATGGCCGTTCAAAACTCAGTGCAAAAAGTTCAGAGCTCAGTGACGATCGACAGCAATTCCTGGTCCATTGCCAACCCTCAGTACAACACTTGACTGAGCCAGAAACCATGAAATAGATATTTCTTATTGTGTAGCATATGATTCTTTGAATGTGGTCCATCCTGATCGTCACGCTCCCCACCCAGCCCAACGCCGTGCGCCTGCGCATCTGGCGAGCTCTCAAGGCGTTGGGCTGCGCGGCACTACGCGATGGCGCCTACCTGCTGCCCGATGAGCACGCGTCGGCGCTGGAATCCCTGGCCGCCGAGGTTCGAGAGCACGGCGGAACGGCCTCTGTCCTGACCCTGTCGCCGCGCGACGAAGCCCAGCGCACCGAGGTGCTCGCCCAGTTCGATCGGACCGAGGCCTACGCGCAGTGGCGCGACACTGTGACCGCGCTCCAGGCCGAACTTGAGAAGCTCGGCGAAACTGAGGCACGGCGGCGCCTGCGCGGCGTTGCGGACGCCCTGCAGACGCTGCGACGCATCGACTACTACCCGGGCCCCGCCGCGCAGCAGGCCGAATCGGACCTCTTGGCGCTGCGGCGCGCTTTTGACAATCAGTTCTCCAAGGGCGAGCCACAGCCTCGCGCCGACGATGGCATCGAGCGGCTCGACCCCGCCATGTTTAAGGGCAAGGTCTGGGCCACCCGGGCAAGGCCCTGGGTGGACCGGTTGGCCTGCGCCTGGCTGGTCCGGTGCTTCATCGATCCCAAGGCCAAATTCACTTGGCTGAGCGATGCCAAGAAGGCGCCGCCCGGCGTCATCGGCTTCGACTACGACGGCGCACGTTTCACCCACGTCGGCGCACGGGTGACCTTCGAGGTGATGGCCGCGAGCTTCGGCCTGGACACCGATCCGAAGCTGCAGCGCATCGCCGGGGCGGTGCACTACCTCGATGTCGGCGGCATTCCCGTGGCCGAAGCGGCTGGGCTGGAAGCCGTGCTTGGCGGCCTGCGGGAAGTGCATGCCGACGACGATCGACTGATCCTCGCCGCATCAGCGGTATTCGATGCGCTCTATGCAGCGCCAGGAGCCTCTTCATGAGTGCCGTTCTTCAGTACCCGCAGCAGCAGGACACTGCGCCTGAGCCCGTGAATTTTCGCGAGGCATTCTGGTTCTGGCTCAAGCTCGGCTTCATCAGCTTCGGCGGCCCGGCTGGGCAGATCGCCATCATGCACACCGAGCTGGTCGAGCGCCGGCGCTGGATCAGCGAAAAGCGTTTTCTGCACGCGCTGAACTACTGCATGCTGCTGCCCGGCCCCGAGGCCCAGCAGTTGGCCACCTACATCGGCTGGCTGATGCACCGCACCTGGGGCGGCATCGTGGCCGGTGCGCTGTTCGTGCTGCCGTCGCTGTTCATCCTGGTCGCACTGTCGTGGGTCTACCTGCGCTTCGGTGATGTGCCTGTGGTAGCGGGCATCTTCTATGGCATCAAACCAGCCGTCACGGCGTTGGTGCTGCATGCCGCGCACCGCATCGGTAGCCGCGCGCTCAAGAACGGCTGGATGTGGGGCATCGCGGCGTTGGCCTTCGTCGCGATCTTCGCCTTCGACACACCCTTCCCGGTGATCGTCCTGGCCGCAGCGTTGATCGGCCACTTCGGTGCACGTTGGGCTCCAAGCGTGTTCGCGCTCGGCGGCGGCCATGGTGCAGCCAAACAAAGCTATGGCCCGGCCCTCATCGATGACGACACGCCGACGCCGGCACAGGCGCGCTTTTCGCGCAGTCACCTAGCGAAGATTCTCGTCGCGGGGTTGGGGCTGTGGGCACTCGCGATGGGTTTGCTCGTCGCGGTACAGGGAGTGGACGGCACGCTGACCCAGATGGGCTGGTTCTTCACCAAGGCCGCGCTGTTGACCTTCGGTGGCGCCTACGCGGTGCTGCCCTACGTGTACCAGGGCGCGGTGGAACACCACCAGTGGCTCTCGGGTGCGCAGATGATCGATGGCCTGGCCTTGGGCGAAACCACCCCGGGGCCGCTGATCATGGTGGTGGCCTTCGTGGGCTTCGTCGGCGGCTGGCTCAAGCAGGTGCTGGGGCCTGACGCCTTGTTCCTTGGCGGTGCATTGGCTGCCGCCGTGGTGACCTTCTTTACCTTCCTGCCGTCCTTCGTGTTCATCCTGGCGGGTGGCCCGGCCATTGAGGCCACGCACGGCAAGCTCGGCTTCACCGCACCGCTGTCGGCGATCACGGCGGCCGTCGTGGGGGTGATTCTCAACCTGGCGCTGTTCTTTGCGTATCACGTGTTGTGGCCCCAGGGCTTCAGCGGCACCTTCGACTGGATGTCGGCCCTGATCGCACTGGGCGCGGCGGTGGCGCTGTTTCGATTCAAGCTGGGCGTGATGCCGCTGCTGGGTGCGTGCTCCGTCATCGGCCTGGCGGTCACCTTGGTGCGTCCGCTGATGGCTTGAAAGCAACCTGAAGGAGTATCGCCATGAAATGGGTCACCCGCGAACGTCCGAAGATCGACCGCATTGCCTGCCCCTGGTTGATCCTGCGGTTCATCGACCGCGACGCAGAGTTCCTCTACGTGCCGGCCTCCGAGGTTCTGCGCGTGGCAGCGGACACCGACGCCACGCCCTATGACATCCCCGGCGTGGAGATGAGCCACGTCGGCGAACTGTGCAGCTTCGATGCTTTCCTGATGAAGTACCGTCTCGACGATCCGGCCCTCACTCAGTTGGCCGACATCGTGCGCGGCGCCGACACCTCGCGTCTGGATCTCGCGCCGCAGTCGGCCGGTCTCTACGCGATCTCGCTCGGCCTGTCGCGTGTGTTTTCGGACGACCACGAGATGCTGCGCCACGGCCTGGTGATGTACGACGCGCTCTTTGCCTGGTGCCGAGAAGGCCAAGCCGAGACGCACAACTGGCCGCCGCAGATGACCCTCTGACGTGAGGCTATTTACATCGAGCGCTTCGCGATCAAGAATCTTCAGATGAATCCTTCATCACGCGAGCGCAGGCCCGGCAGTTCTTTGGCGGACCGTGCGCGCAGGCACCTTGCAGGGGTCGCCGCTTCAGTGATCCTGGCGATCGGTGCGGCCGCCCTGATCGGCTGGCTGGTCACGGAAATCTACGTGGCGGCCGTGACGCGCGACTGAGCGCGCACCGACGCACGCCCTCGTGCCTTGATAGGGCACGATCAAGGCTGGGCCGATTGAGCGTCAGTGCTCGTGTCGATGGTGCGTGTCGGGTACATGCGGATGCACGTGGCGCAGCGGTTCGTGAACATGCTCATGAAGAGAAAGCAAAGGGCCGTCGGCCCCTTGCGTCACAGCAGCCCGCGCTCGGCGAAGCTCATCACGTCGTTGCCCGCGACGATCAGGTGATCCAGCACCCGGACATCGACCAGACTCAGCGCCGTCTTCAGCGTGGAGGTGAGCACCTCGTCGGCACGCGACGGCTCCGCGACCCCCGAGGGATGGTTATGCACCAAAATCGCCGCCGCGGCATTGAGCGCCAGCGACTCCTTGACCACCTCGCGCGGATAGACAGATGCTTGACTCACCGTGCCCCGGAACAACTCGACATATTCGATCAGGCGGTTCTGCGCATCGAGCATCAGCACCGCGAACACCTCATGCTCCAGCGCACCCAGCTTGACCCGCAAGAAGTCCCGCACCGCCTGGGGCGACGTCAGCACCTCACGCCCGCGCAGTTGCGCACCCAGCATCCGCTGCGCGGCCTGCAGCACCTCGTCTGCGTTCGCCGGACGGTACTCACCCGTGACATCGCGAACGAGAAGAGAAGATTCGATGGAAAGAGAAAGCTGCGACATGGTCTGCTCCGGTCTGTAGCGGGCGGAATTGCCCGAGACCGGCCCCAACACGCTGCAGCGCAGGTGTCAGGGTTCGCAGACGGCCGCCAGGACGCAAGCGACCAACCGCAGGGCAGGGCGCGCAGACCTTGACAGCGAGAACAGCGTGGTACGTTGAAGGGAACAGCAAGTCCACCCCACCCACCTCACTCCACTGCCCCAAGGCAAGCGCAGCGCGCAGGCCGCGAACGCAGAGACGGCCGGAGGCGTCAGGGATCAAAGCCGGATGGCCGCGACTCGGAACGAGGCGTGGGGCGGAGCCCGTGAGCCCGACGGCGCGATGCGCCGGGACGCCATAATGTTTCTGTTTGCAACAGCGAATATTGCTGTGAACAAACCCGGCGTTCAGATGCTGAGTCAGCCCGAAAGGGAAAGCGACAGCGACAACTGGAGGAGACTCAATGTCGATACTGCAGGAAATACTGGGCTGGACCCAAGGACTGTCCCCATGGCAAAGCGATGCCGTAGCACGCTTGCTGGCCAAACCGACGCTGACGACCGAAGACCTGGATGATCTATACGCGTTGCTCAAGGTGGCACATGGCATTTCCGATCCGAAGGACCGCAAGCCTAAGCCCCTCACGGCCGACCAGATTCCTGCGCCGGTCAAGGTGACGACGCACGTCGAACTGCGGGCCATGAAGAACCTGCGGCACGTCAATGCGATTGCCGAGAACCAGCACCTGCCGTTCAGTGCTGCCGGAATGACGGTCATTTACGGCGACAACGGCTCAGGCAAATCGGGATATTCGCGCGTGCTCAAGCGCGCTTGCCGCGCCCGAGATCAGATGGAAGCGATCCACCCGAACGCCCACCTCCCCACAGGCAAGGCCGGAGCGGCTGAAGCCGCTTTCGAAATCGCAGTGGATGGCGTCGCACAGGATGTGCAATGGACTCACGGGAAAGCGGCTCCCGCCGCGCTGTCATCGTTCGCGATCTTCGACTCGCGCTGCGCGCGGGCCTATCTCGACAGCGAGGACGACTTTTCCTATGTGCCCTATGGGCTCGATGTGTTCGAGGGACTGGCGAAGGTCTGTAAGCAGTTGAAGACCCTGATCGAGACGGAGCATGCGCAGTCAGCCGCCGACCTCACGGCGTTCGTCCCGCTGCAGGGCGATACGCCCGTCGGCAAGTTGATCGCATCACTGTCAGCCAAGACGACCACGGCCCAGATTGATGCGCTGGCGACGCTAACGCCCGAAGACCTGGCCCAGCACGGAACGCTGGACAAGGGTTTGAAAGAGAACAACCCCAAGGAAAAAGCCACTCAATTGCGCCTGCGCGCCCGCCGTGTCGCCGCCGTCGCAGCGAACGCCACCAACAAAGGTGCGCTGGTAAACCAGGCAGTGGTCGCCAAACTACGGGGCCTGGCGGAAGCCTATCGCACGGCCCAAGCTGCGGCCGCGCTGGCAGCCAAGCAGTTCAAGGAGAGCGAGGACCTGCTGCCGGGCACCGGAGGCGAGGCATGGCGCGAGTTGTTCGATGCCGCCCGCAAATTCGCGGTTGAATCTCACCCGGAAAAGGCATTCACCGAACTGGGCGCGGATGCGCCTTGTCCTCTGTGCCAGCAGCCTCTCGCCGAAGGTGCGGCCCGCTTGCAACGCTTCGAGGCCTTCATCCAGCAGGAAGCGGAAAAAACGTCCCAAGCGCGGCGCGTCGCCCTCTACGCTGAGTACAAACCCTTCATCGCACACACCCTGACGCTGAGTCTCGACGATGTGACCCACAGTGAGATCGAGGTACTGGACCCGCAGCTCGCTTCGGATGCCAAAGCGTTCGAGCCAGCTCTGACCGCCCGTCAGGAAGCCATCAAGGCTGCAGTGATCTCACATCAGTGGGAGGGCACTGATCAGGCCTTGGTGAGCCCAGGGGCACGACTGCAGGCACTTGCCGACAAGCTCAACGCCGAGGCCGAGACTCTGGAGAAGGCATCGGATGAAAAGGCTCGGGCCGCGCTGCAAAAGCAGTTTGGCGAACTCGATGCGCGCGTGCGCCTGAGCCAAGTGAAAGACGCAGTCGTCACAGCCGTGACCCGGCTTGGCCACCAGGCCAAACTTGCGAAGTGCCTGTCGGCCGTCAAGACCAACGCCATTTCGCTGAAAGCAGCGGAGTTGGCCGAAAAGGTCGTGTCCAAGGAATTGGCCGAAGCGCTCAACCGCGAATTCAAGGCGCTGGGCGTCGGTACGTTGCGCGTGTCGCTGCAAAGCCGCTCAGACAAGGGCAAGGCCTTGCACAAGCTGAAGCTGGAACTTCCGCAAACACGCAGCCCTGGCGACATTTTGAGCGAGGGCGAGCAACGCGCCGTCGCCATCGGATCATTCCTAGCCGAAGTAGGGTTGAGTGGAGGCAAGGGCGGCATCGTGTTCGACGACCCCGTGTCGTCGCTCGACCATCGCCGACGCGAACGCGTGGCGAAGCGCCTGACCGCAGAGGCGGCACAGCGCCAGGTCATCGTGTTTACCCATGACATTTATTTTCTGTGCCTGCTGGCGGAAGAGGCCAAGCAGGTCGGCGTGGCGATTGCCACGCAGAGCCTGACCCGGCGCGCCGAGGGTTTCGGGATTGCCGATCCAGACCTCCCATTTGAGGGCAAGAACGCGAGCAAGCGGATCGGTGCCCTGAAGGCTCAGCACCAAGCCATCGCCAAACTGCACAAGGATGGCGAAGAGCAAGAGCATCGAAAACAGACCGTCGATGCCTACTTCCGATTGCGCATGGCTTGGGAGCGTGCCGTCGAGGAAGTGCTGCTGCGCGAGGTCATCCTGCGCTTCCGCAAGGGTGTGGAAACGCAGCGGCTCGCCGGCGTCAGTGTCGAAGACGATGACTATGCCCAAGTGAATGCCGGGATGACCAAGTGCTCGAACTACGCACATGACAAGGCGCTGATGGGCGGCGTCGCCGTTCCCGATCCGGACGAGTTGCTCGCCGACATCCTGGCGTTGGAGACATGGCGCGCCCAGATCGACAAGCGCAGCGGGGAGACGTCCAAGAAGCGCAGGGCCGGGCCAGTCGTCGCAGTGCCAGCGGCAGTCGCTGCGCCTTGAGGTGCCCCCATCCTCTGGGGACACGGGGAGCCGCTACAACGCCGCGGTATTAGCTTTCAGCGTGCGATCCAGCTTGCGGTGAATGAGTGATACCAGCGTCAGGATGTCCAGGGCATCCTGTTCGGACATCGGCCAGTTTGTCTTGGGGGCATGGGCGAGTGGATTGCGCACAGCGCCGAAGAGGCCCACCAGCAGATGGGCGAAGCCTTTCTGCTCGCTCCTTTCGGACTCGGTGACCAGTGAGCCAAGAACCAGGATCGGGTTTTGCGTCGAAAACGCCCGGTTCACTAACTCGGCGCCATCCATGGTCAGGCCCGACATGGAGCGGATGCGCTCGGCGACGCCTTTGGTCGACTCGAAGACGGCATGGAAGTAGTTTTCATCCAGCAGTTCGGCGCGGCAGTAGTTGAGCACTTCGGCATGGACGTTGCGGTTTTCCAGTGCTGCCTTCAGCCGACCGGCGCGGGCACGCGCGGCGTCCAAGGTCGTGGCCTTGTCGGCATAACCCACACGGCCGTCATCGCGTACGAAGAAGCCCGAGAAAGCAAGCACCACGTTCAGCTCATCGCGCCGCCATCGGAAAGCGCCCGGGTCGCGCGCGTAGTTGACCGGGTTCATGGCAAGGTTGATCAGCAAGATCAAGTGATTGCCGATTTGGTGCTGGTTTTGTGCTTCCGCGAGCGCGTTGAAAAGGCGCTTCCACTTGGTGATGCCAGGCGACACATCGGCGATCTTGATTTCCTGCAGCAGACGCTCGATCTGCGCGCCCGTCAGACCTCGTTCGGTGTCTGCAAGCACCCGGCAAGCTGCCTCCATGTGCTGCGAACTAAAGGCATTGATGTGAGCCACGGATTGATTTCACCAAGCGCCTGAAACCGCGCTGTTGTTCAATTTGATCCGAGTCACTTCCCCCAAGTCGTTTTGCATCCGCAACTCAGAAAGAATCGATTTCGGTGGCTTCCGGTACCAGTGCAGGCAGACGTTGACGAGATCTGCCCCGGCAGGCTTCTTCAGAAACGATTGCCGGAGGTTGACGGTCAGTTCGGGGTTTGGCACCAGGTGGAAATCACCTTCTTGATCCAGATGCTCATGGCTGGGAGCCATGTCGGCCCACTTCTTCTGAAACATGCGCCGCGGTGCGATGAACGGGTGGCCGGCGGACGTGCAGGCTTCCGGGAACATCGGCGCCATGAAATCGATCACGTATCCATCGCACTGTATCCACGCGTGAAACGACGTGTCCGAGCTTTGAACCTGTCCTTCTGTCAATGTGGCGAAAGAGATGACATTCCGCTGTTGTTTGTTGACGAGGAAGAATGCAGCACCGGCGAGCTGCACGGCATCCTTCTTGTAGAACTCGCGCAGGATGGCAGAACCCGCGATGCTGAAGAACATGCAAGCGTGGGCTGTATGCGCATCGACGCTGTCCAGGACTGACCTGATGACCGCATGAATGCGCAGATAGTCGAGCAGCGGGATAAGTGGTTTGGTCTTCATTGGATTTGTTTTTTGCGGGGAGCGCCGACGTGGTTAGGCGACGACCGTGGCCGGCAACGGTACGGCTTTGGCGTTTGGGCGTGCAACGGCTCTCGCAGAACGAGTGCGGGTGTGGCGCGGCTTGGATTCGGTCGTGTTCGTGGGATTCAAGGGAGCGGCTGAGCCGCATTCATGTTCGGTGGGGACGCACTCCCTGCGCAGTTGGTCCAGACGGTCCGCCCATTGTTGAAGCATCGCGCGCCGCTCATCTTGGTAGGCGTGGCGGTTGTAGGCCGCACGTACGGCATTCGCTGGCACGTGCGCGAGGCAGTGTTCGATCACGTCGATGTTGCCGCCGAGGCTGTTGAAGTGGGTGCTGAACGACGCGCGCATACCGTGCGGCGTTCCTTCGCCACTGAAGCCCAGTCGCTCCATCAAGGCGTTCAGGCTGCGATTGGCCATTGGCCGACGCGGGTCCACGCGGTTGGGGAACAGGTGTTCCCTGTTTGCGGGCACAAGCTCCCGCAAACGTGTGAGCAGCGCAACTGCCTGTGTAGACAGCGGTATCCAGTGGGCGCGCTTGGCCTTCATTCGCTCGGCAGGAATCTCCCATTGCGCGCCTTCCAGATTCACTTCATCCCATTGGCCCTCGATGACTTCGGCTTTGCGGCAGGCGGTCAGAAGCACCAGCAGCATCGCGATGCGCGTTTCCTCGTTGATCCTGCCGGTGCCATCCAGCGTCCGCAGAAAGACACCGATCTGCTTTTCGGACAGGGCAGGGTGGTTGGTCTGGGTGCGCTTCTTCATCACGCGCACGGGTGGCACCGGATTGTTCTCGATTAGTCCCGAATCGATGGCGTACTCGAAGATGCCCCACAAGTGATTGCGCAGGTTGCGTGCGACCTCCGGCGCGCGTTGCTCGACCACCTTCAACTGCGCGGTCAGTTCGAGCCGCGTGATGCTGCCGATCGCTCGATTCTTCAGTGTCGGCAGCAAGTCATTGTCGATCTCGCGGTTGCGCTGCTTCACCGTAGACGCTCGCAGGTCTGCCGACGTCGCTGTATTCCAGTCCGACACGATGGCAGAGAACGTTCCTTTGACTCGTTCCAACTGCTCTTGCGCTTGTGCGATCTCCTTGTCTTGCTGTGCCTGCAAGGGGGTGGTGCCTTGGGCTACCAACAGCCGTGCCTCTGCATGGAGGCCACGTGCATTCGCCAAGCTGACTTCCGGAAAGGCGCCCAGTGCGCGTTTACCTTCGACGCCGTTGATGCGGAACTTGTAGCGCCACAGCTTCGAGCCATTGGGCTGGACGAGCAGGTAGAGCCCGCCGCTATCCGCAAGCTTGTAGGGGCGCTCCTGGGGCTTGGCTGTCTTGATCTTGACGGTAGTGAGCATTGGGGGCCTTTTGATTGGCGAGGCCCCCAATGAGGCCCCCAAATGGTGGCGCTGTCAAGAAAAACCCTTAGATCGCTTGAGACGTTGATAGACGGTAACTCATTGCCACTATTGAGATTTTCGTGCTTTCTGAGAATTTGTGAGATCGCATGAAACACCAATGCATACTTCAGGTGGCGATTTTCATGTATTTTTCTCTTGTGAAGTCGATAGGTTGCAGCATCGTTTGCGGTGAACTTGTGATCTGGCTGCCAGTGCAGCCACCAGCAATTCAGACGCTTCACGATGGCGGTTTGCCTTCATTCTGGACTACGCCAGCGCTCAGATGCCGATCCAGAGATTCAGCGGTGATCCCGCTGGCACGCGGATTGGGACGTGTAGCCAACCCTTGGGACGACACGACAACAAGGCGTGGTGGTTTGGGCGATGTTCTGTTTCAAACTATCGGTGCCGGGTTGCCGGTATGCGGCGGCCGTGGTCGTTGCAGTTTCTGGAAACCACGCTTTTTGTGCGATTTCCACAGATCAAGAGCAGGAGAGTTTGCATGAAAGAGTTGGACACCCCGGTTTACCAGACGCTGACGCGCAGGAGTGTGCTCGGGCTGGCCACTGCCGGTGGGTTGGTGCTGGCCGGATGTGGCGGTGGCTCGGGCGACGCTGAGCTGCCGGTGCAACTGCAGGCGCGCCTGCAGCAAATCCTGGACCAGAACCGAGCACTGTTCAGCTTTCCCGGCGCGCAGGCAGGGATATGGACGCCGCAAGGCTCATGGGTGGGCGTGACAGGCGTGGCGGAACAGGGCGGCAGCAGGCCGCCCGCGCGCGCTGACCATACGCGCATCGGCAGCATCACCAAGACGTTTACCGTGATCCTGATCCTGCAACTGGTGGACCAAGGCTTGATCGGGCTGGACGACCCGATCGGCAAATACGTGCCTGGGTTGCCCAATGGCGACACCGCCACGATCCGCATGTTGGCGAGCATGACGAGCGGTATCCCGTCGTACACCTTTGAGCCGGCGTTTTTGGATGCGTTGTTCAGCAATCCGCAGACCGTTTTCACGCCGCACCAACTGCTGGATTACGTTCGAGGCAAGCCGGCCGATTTCCCGGCGGACTCGCAGGTGGCGTACTCGAATACCAACACGGTCGCGCTGGGCATCGTGGTCGAACAGAAAACCGAGTTGCCGTTTGCTCAAGCACTGCAACAGAACATCCTGAAACCGCTGGAGCTGACGCAGACCCTCGCCCCCACATCGAGCGACATCCCGAACCCGTACTGGCGCGGCATCACAACCCAGGGCTACCCCGATGGCGTGGTGAAAGACGCGACCGACTGGAATCCGTCCTGGGGTTTCTCGGCGGGCAACATGGTTTCGACGCTGGATGATTTGCGCCGTTGGGCCGTTGTGCTGGGTACGGGAGGTGGGATCGTCTCGCCCGCGATGCAGGCCATCCGCATGGCGTCGATGAACAGCGCCGTGCCGCCCAATTCATTCGCACGCCGCTATGCGCTGGGATTTGGTGGGTTCGACGGCTGGATCGGCCATACGGGCGAACTGCCCGGCTTCAATACGTCGATTTTGTATGACCCGAAGACGGCGACATCCATGGTAGCCATGGTCAACAGCGATATCGCGGCCCAAGTTAACGGCAGTTCGGCCGATCCGGCGCCGACGATCACCTCGGAGTTCGTTGCTGCACTGGGTGATTGATGATGCTTCGCAGGGGCGACGTCGTTGCTCGATAGGCGGCCGAACCATGAATTTTGCGTCGGCCTGTGGTCCTGGGGCAAGGTGCAGGCGTGGACGATGCGCTGGCGCGGTGGACAAAGCTAGGGCGCAAGACACCACGGCGCCTGGTCGTGCGCCAATCCCATCCACAGCACCCAGACGGCGGACAACAGCAGCGCCAGCCCGGCAAGGCGCATGCCCCAGCCGCCCGATCCCTGTCTGCCCAGGCGCAGCAGCAGCCAGGGCCCGGCCCAGAGCGCGGCCCCCGAGCCGACGGCAAACAGCGCCATCACCAGCGCGCCGCCGGCTACGCCATCGGCCAGCGCCGCCACCATCACCGCCGAATACAGCAGGCCGCAGGGCAGCAGCGCCCAGGCGGTGCCTATGGTGAGGGGCGCGGCCAGCCCCATGGATTGCGTGGCATTCCTCACCCGCAGCCAGACGCGGCGCGCGCCCAGTTCCAGCCAGAGCGGCTGGCGCCCCTGGATGAGCAGCACCAGCCCGACGACGGCCGCGGCCACATGCAGCAGGCTCCAGGCCGGCCTGAGCGCCGCCGAATGCACGGTCAGCCAGCCCAGGCCCTGCATCGAGGCGGCCGCGAGCGCGCCCAGCAGCGTATAGCCCACGAGGCGCCCGAGCTGGAACAGCGCGATGGCCCGCGTGCCGCGCGGCGCGGCGCTCTGGCCTATGCCGGCGCAGGCCGCGCCGCACATCGCGAGGCAATGCGGGCTGCCGACCAGGCCCATGAGCAGGCCGGTGGCTGCAAGGGAAAGCTGCATGGGTGGATTCTATGAAGGCCATGCCGGTCGCCTTGCGCGCCGGATTGACCTGCCTCAACAAGCTGCCGAATTGATTCGGCAATTCAGGCGGTGTCCGTTAGACTGCCCGCTTTCCTCTACCGCCAGCCCCTGGCCTGAACACCGCCATGCCGGTCGCCGACGCGCTGCTGCCCGCACCTTGGCCGATCCCGGCACAGGATGATGAGGCGCAGTCCCCGCTGTCCGACACCACGCTGCTCGACGAACGCGACGAGTGGCTCGCGTTCAGCTGCGCGCTGCCGGCGCGCGAGGAGGGACAGACGCTGTGGGAGTCCATGGTGGCCTTCGAAGGCATGCACTGCGCCGCCTGCGCGGTGACGCTGGAGCAATTGATGGCGCGTGTGCCGGGCGTCGTGCGCGTGGAGGTCAGCGCGGCGGCGCAGCGCGGCCGCGTGGTCTGGGACGAGGCGCGCACCCGCCCCTCGCGCTGGATGCAGGCGCTTTCGGGCAGCGGCTACCGCGCGCTGCCGGTGCATGACGTGGGCGCCGGTGCGCGCCGCCAGGAGGACAGCCGCCGCATGCTCTGGCGCCTGGGCGTGGCGGCGGTCTGCATGATGCAGGTGATGATGTACGCGGTGCCCGGCTACATCGCCGGGCCCGAGGTGATAGGCGCCAACACCGAGCAGCTGCTGCGCTGGGCGCAATGGGTGCTGTCGCTGCCGGTGATGCTGTTCTCGTGCCGCCCGTTCTTCGCCTCGGCCTGGCGCGATCTGCGCGGGCGGCGCATCGGCATGGACATGCCGGTGGCGCTGGGCATGCTGATCACCTTCGTGGTCAGCAGCCTGGGCACTTTCGAGCCCGAGGGGCCGTTCGGCCATCAGGTGTACTTCGATTCGCTCACGATGTTTGTTTTCTTCCTGCTGGCCGGGCGCTGGCTGGAGCTGCGCCTGCGCGATCGCTCGGCCGGTGCCCTGGAAGCCTTGATGCACCGCCTGCCCGAGGGGGTGGAGCGGCGCGATGCGAATGGGCGCTGGCAGCATGTCGCGGTACGGCGCCTGCGTGTGGACGATGTGGTGCGGGTGCTGCCCGGCGCGGCGTTCCCGGCGGATGGCACCTTGCTTTCGGGTGGCACCACGGTCGACGAGGCGCTGCTGACCGGCGAATCGCGCCCGCTGGCGCGTGGCGCGGGCGAGGCAGTGATCGCCGGCAGCCACAACCTGAGCGCGCTGGTGGAGATGCGTGTGCAGGCGGTGGGCGGCGAGACGCGCTATGCGCGCATCGTCGGCCTGATGGAGCAGGCGGCCAGCAGCAAGCCCGATCTGGCGCGTCTGGCCGATCGCCTGGCCAAGCCCTTCCTCATCGCCGTGCTGCTGGTGGCCGCTCTGGCGGCGGCCTGGTGGTGGCCCACCGACCCGGCGCGCGCGCTGATGGTGGCGGTGGCGGTGCTGGTGGTCACCTGCCCCTGCGCGCTCTCGCTGGCGACGCCGGCGGCCATGCTGGCGAGCGCCGGGGCGCTCGCCAGGCGCGGTGTACTGGTGCGCCAACTGCAGGCCATCGAGGCGCTGGCGGGCGTGGATACCGTGGTGTTCGACAAGACCGGGACACTGACCAGCGATGCTTTCGTGCTCACCGGCGTGCGGCTGCGCGACGGCGTTACCCGGCAAGAGGCGTTCGCGCTGGCGGCCAGCCTGGCGCGCCACAGCCTGCACCCCGTCTCGCGCGCGATCGTGGCGGCTGCTGCGGGGCAGGGCGCCGCCGCGCAGGCGCTGGACGTCAGGGAGGTGGCGGGGCAGGGTGTGGCGGCATCGGTCTCGCTGAACGGTACGCAGAGGCACTGCCGGCTGGGCTCTTCGGCGTTCTGCGACGCGCCACGGGACGCGCAGGCCGATGCGACGCAGGGCCCGGTCAGCCATCTGGCCGACGATGCGGGGTGGCTTGCGGGCTTTCAATTTGAAGAAGATCTGCGTCCGGACGCCTCGAGCACCGTGTCAGCATTGCGGGCGCAGGGCCTGGGCGTGCAACTGCTCTCGGGCGACCGGGCGGCGTCGGCCTTGCGCATCGGCGCCCTCGCCGGGGTGGACCAGGCGGTCGGCGATTGCTCGCCCGACGGCAAGCTGGCGCGGGTGCGCGCCCTGGAGCGCCAGGGGCGGCGCGTTGCGATGGTGGGTGACGGCCTCAACGACGGCCCGGTGCTGGCGGCGGCGCAGGTCTCGTTCGCCTTTGGCCGGGCGGTGCCGCTGGCGCAGGCGCGTTCGGATTTCGTCGTGCTGGGCGCGCGCCTGATGGCGATCGCCGGCGCGCGTGCGCAGGCGCTGCGCACCATGAGCGTCGTGCGCCAGAACCTGGCCTGGGCGCTCGCCTACAACGTCGCCGCCTTGCCGCTGGCGGTAGCGGGCTACATGCCTGCCTGGGCGGCAGGGCTGGGCATGGCGGCCAGTTCGCTGCTGGTGGTGGCCAACGCGCTCAGGCTCAACCGCGGCGAAGCACCGGAGAACACCTGATGGACATTCTGTATCTGCTGATTCCGCTGTCGGTGGTGCTGGCGCTTCTGATCATGGGGGCGCTGGGCTGGGCGATCTTCCGCGGCCAGTTCGAAGACCTGGAACGGGAAGGCGAACGCATTTTTGAACAAGATTGATCCAGATCAAATTAGCCACGCTTGCGCCATGGATAATCCGCGCCTGTATTAGAGGAAACCCTTAGATGACTACAGCGAGCCAATCGATGCCGACCTACAACGACAAGGTTGTCCGCCAATTCGCGGTCATGACCGTGGTCTGGGGGGTGATCGGCATGCTGGTCGGCGTGATCGCCGCCGCGCAACTCACCTGGCCCGAGCTCAATCTGGGCATTTCCTGGCTCAGCTACGGCCGCCTGCGGCCGCTGCACACCAACGGCGTGATCTTCGCCTTTGCGTGCTCGGGCCTGATCGGCACCTCGCTCTACGTGGTGCAGCGCACCTCGCAGGCACGGCTGTTCGGGGGCGATGGCCTCGCGGGCTTCGTGTTCTGGGGCTGGCAGCTGGCGCTGGTGGGTGCGGTCATCACGCTGCCCATGGGCCTCACCTCTTCCAAGGAATACGCCGAGCTGGAATGGCCCATCGATCTGCTCATCACCGTCGTCTGGGTGGCCTACGCCATCGTGTTCTTCGGCACGGTCTCCAAGCGCAAGATGAGCCACATCTACGTGGCCAACTGGTTCTACGGCGCGTTCATCATCGCCATCGCGCTGCTGCACATCGGCAACAACATCGAACTGCCCGTGGGCGCGTTCAAGTCCTACTCGGCCTACGCCGGGGTGCAGGATGCGATGGTGCAGTGGTGGTACGGCCACAACGCGGTGGGCTTTCTGCTCACCACCGGCTTCCTGGGGATGATGTATTACTTCATTCCCAAGGCGGCCGAGCGCCCGATCTACAGCTACCGCCTGTCCATCGTGCATTTCTGGGCGCTGATCTTCACCTATATGTGGGCGGGCCCGCACCACCTGCACTACACCGCTCTGCCGGACTGGACGCAGTCGGTCGGCATGGTGTTCTCCATCATCCTGCTGGCGCCGAGCTGGGGCGGCATGATCAACGGCATCATGACGCTCTCGGGCGCCTGGCACAAGCTGCGCACCGATCCGGTGATCCGTTTCCTGATCGTCTCGCTGTCGTTCTACGGCATGTCCACCTTCGAGGGCTCGCTGCTCTCGATCAAGACCATGAACGCGCTGTCCCACTACACCGACTGGACCGTGGGCCACGTGCATTCCGGCGCGCTGGGCTGGGTCGGCTTCATCACCATGGGTTCGCTCTACTGGCTGATTCCGCGCCTGTACGGCCGCACCAGCATGTATTCCACGCGTGCCATCGACCTGCACTTCTGGATTTCCACGCTGGGCATCGTGCTCTACGTGGCCTCGATGTGGATCGCGGGCGTGATGCAGGGTCTGATGTGGCGTGCGGTCAACGAGGATGGCACGCTCACCTACGCCTTCGTCGAGAGCGTGAAGGCCACCTATCCGTTCTATGCGGTGCGCTTCCTGGGCGGTCTGCTGTACCTGAGCGGCATGGTGGTGATGCTCTGGAACACGTTCAAGACCATGAACGCCGGGCGTGCGCCGGTGGTGACCGTGCCGCCCCTGGTGGCTGCCGCCTGAACCTTGCCTGAAAAGCCTGCCTGACGAAAGAGAACCCAAGACATGGCGCAAGAAGAAATCCGCGGCCACGGCCGCATCGAAACCAACAATTTCCTGATGATCGTGCTGGTGCTGCTGGTCATCGCGATCGGTGGTCTGGTGGAAATCGTTCCGCTGTTCTTCCAGAAATCGACCACGCAGCCCATCGAGGGCCTCAAGCCCTATGCGGCGCTGCAGGTGGTGGGGCGCGACATCTACATCCGCGAAGGCTGCAACAACTGCCACTCGCAGATGATCCGCTCGCTGCAGCATGAGTCGCTGCGTTACGGGCCGGTCTCGGTGGCGGGTGAATTCGTCTACGACTACCCGCACCTGTGGGGCAGCAAGCGCACCGGTCCTGATCTGGCGCGCGTGGGCGGCCGCTACAGCGACGACTGGCACGCGGTGCACCTGAACAACCCGCGCGCGGTGGTGCCGGAATCGAACATGCCGGCCTATCCCTGGCTGACCAGGACGGCGGCCGACAGCCAGACCATCCAGGCGCACATGCGCGGCCTGCGCACCTTGGGCGTGCCGTACACCGATGACGAAATCGCCAAGGCACCCGCCGAGGTCGAAGGCAAGACCGAGCTGGAGGCGCTGATCGCCTACCTGCAGGTGCTGGGCATCCATCGCAAATAACCGAACGCAGGAGAACACCATGAATGTGGAATGGATGCACGGCCTGTATACGGTGCTCGCGTTCGTGACCTTTGTCGTGATCGCGTTCTGGGCCTGGTCGGCGCGCAATCGCCCGGGGTTTGACGAAGCGGCGCGGCTGCCGCTGCTGGACGATGAAGGCGCTGCCCGCAGCGCGGTGGCTGCGGGGGAAGGCAAGATATGAGCGATTTCACGAGCAGTTTCTGGTCTCTGTACGTGGCCGGCGTCACGCTGCTGGGCGTGTTGGCCTGCGCCGCGCTGCTGTGGTGGACCTTCCGGATGAATGCCGAGGTCAAGCAGGGCGAATCCACCGGCCATGTCTGGGATGGCGACCTGACCGAGAGGAACAACCCGTTGCCGCGCTGGTGGGTGATGATGTTCGGCATCAGCTGCATCTTCTCGCTGCTCTATCTGGCGCTGTATCCGGGGCTGGGTGCCTTCAAGGGTGTGCTGGGCTGGACGCAGGATGGCCAGCATGCGCGGGAGCAGCAGCAATATGAGGCGCGGATCGCACCGATCTACGCGGCTTTCGCCAACCAGAGCATCGAGCAGCTGGCCAAGGACGCCAATGCCCGCGCGATCGGCGATCGGCTGTTCATGAACAACTGCGCGCAGTGCCACGGCAGCGATGCGCGCGGCAGCATGGGCTTTCCCAATCTGGTGGATGCCCATTGGAACTGGGGCGGCAGTCCGGACGCTGTGCTGCAGACCATCTCTGACGGCCGCACCGGCGTGATGCCGCCCATGGCAGCGGCCGTGGGCACGCCCGACGAGGTGCGCGCGCTGGCCAACTACGTCATCAGCCTCTCGGGCGGCAAGCACGATGCGGCGCTGGCGGACAAGGGCAAGGAGAAATTCATCGTCTGTGCCGCCTGCCATGGCGAGGCGGGCAAGGGCAATCCCGCGCTGGGTGCGCCCGACCTGACCGACGGCGTCTTTGCCCATGGCCCGGACAACGTGGACCATGTGGTGGCGATGATCGACCACGGCAAGATGGCGCAGATGCCGGCCTGGAAGGAGAAATTCTCTCCTGAGCAGCTGCGCGTGCTCACGGCCTATGTCTGGGGGCTGGGCGGCGGCCAGCCCGCGGCTGCGCAGTGACGCACCTGCCGATTCCTCTCACTGAACGCCGGTGCGCGCTGCACCGGCGTTCTGCCTGATTCGTATGGCTGGCGCCGGCAACGCGGTACCGGTTCCCGGGCACTCCAAGATCTACCCGCGCAGCGCCAAGGGGTTCTACACCCGCTGGCGCTGGTTCTTCGTGTTTGCCACGCAGCTTTTCTTCTATGGCATGCCGTGGCTGCAGTGGGGCGGACGCCAGGCGATGCTGTTCGACATCGACGCGCGGCGCTTTTACATCTTCGGTCTGGTGCTTTACCCGCAGGATGTGTTCTACCTCGCGGCGCTGCTCATCATCTCGGCGCTGCTGCTGTTCCTGTTCACGGCGGTGGCGGGGCGCCAGTGGTGCGGCTACGCCTGTCCGCAGACGGTCTATACCGAGATTTTCCTGTGGGTTGAGGAAAAATTCGAGGGCAACCGCGCGCAGCGCATGCGTCTGGATGGCGCGCCGCTTTCCTGGAACAAGTTCTGGCGCAAGGGCGGCAAGCACCTGGTCTGGCTCGTGATCGGCCTGTGGACGGGCTTTACCTTCGTGGGCTACTTCACGCCGATCCGCGAGCTGGCGCTTCAGGTGCTGGCGTTCTCCGTTGGACCGTGGGCGCTGTTCTGGATTCTGTTCTACGGCTTTGCCACTTGGGGCAATGCCGGTTTCATGCGCGAGCAGGTCTGCAAGTACATGTGCCCGTACGCGCGCTTTCAAGGCGCGATGTTCGACCGCGACACGCTCATCGTCACCTACGTGGCCAAGCGCGGCGAGCCGCGCGGCAAGCGCTCCAAGAAGGCTGACTACAAGGCCGACGGCCTGGGCGACTGCATCGATTGCACCATGTGCGTGCAGGTCTGCCCCACCGGCATCGACATTCGCGACGGCCTGCAGTACGAGTGCATCAGCTGCGCCGCCTGCATAGACGCCTGCGACGACGTGATGGACATGATGGGCTACCCGCGCGGGCTGATCCGCTATTCCACCGAAGCCGCCATCGAGAAGGATTGGGGCAAGAAGGAAATCGTGCAGCGCGTGAAGCGCCCGCGCGTGCTGATCTACGCCACCGTGCTGCTGCTGGCCAGCGTGGCGCTGGCGACCAGCCTGTGGCTGCGCACGCCGTTCAAGGTGGATATCCTGCGCGACCGCGCGACGATGGCGCGCCTGGTCAAGGGCGGCGAAATCGAGAACGTCTACCGCATCCACGTGATGAACGCGACCGAGCGGGAGCAGACCTTTGTGCTGGCGGTCGAGGGCCTGCCGCACCTGGCACTGGCCGAAGGCACGCGCACGGCGGTGACCATAGGGCCAGAGCAGTCAGCCTCCGTGCCGGTGCAGTTGCGCCTGCCCCATGGCGAGGCGTCGCCCGGATCGCACCGGATTGCGTTCGTGGTGAGTGCGGAGGGCGTGGGCAGCGTGCGGGAAAAATCCGCGTTCATCGTGCCGCGGTGAGACCATGAGCACCCACCCGGAGCCGTCGCCCGCGCCGCGCCCCATGCCGTGGTGGCGCTCGGGCTATCTGTGGCTCATCATCGGACTGACGCTGGCGATGGTTGCAGGTGGCGTGGTGACGGTCTGGCTGGCGCTGCAGCAGCCCCATGCGCCCGTGGCGGCACCGGCGCCGCAGGCGGATCAGGGCGGGGCGCTGGAGCCCGCCATGCAGGCGCGCAACCGGACGTCCAGCCGCAATGCGAAAACGCTGGGTGCAGGAGGGGACTGAAGTCCCGCTCCGTCATCAACAAAGAACAGGAGGCAGGATGGCAGGCAAGAAATGGATGGTGATCGTGTGGCCCGCCTTCATGGTGGCCGCGGCGCTGGAGATGATGGTTTTTGCCGTGCTCGACCCTGAGTCGCTGGCGCTGCTGGGCGAGCAGGTGGACTGGTCGCGCAATACCGTGTACTCGGTCACCTTTCTGATCTTCTGGTGCATGTTCATGGTCTGCAGCGCCATCACCTTGCAGCTGGCCCACCCGGGGAGGGATGTCAACCGAGGCCTGCACCACGAAGAGCGCGCATGAGGCGCCGGCCGCTTCGGCACTGCCAGGCATGTGGTTGAGGGTGCGCCGATAAAATCAGCGGTTCTTTCACGCTGCAGGCAAGGCCTGCCCATCAGGTTTTCCCCATGCAAGCACCCGCCGCCCGCCCGGCTTCCGGCACCAAGTTCACCAGCCGCCAGGGCACGCGCGCCGTCAAGGATGGCGTCAAGCCCAGCGGCCTGACGGCCGTTCCCAACGCCGAGCGCAAGCCGGACTGGCTGCGCATCAAGCTGCCCAACGGGGCCAAATACCAGCAGATCAAGGAGATTGTCGATTCGCACAAGCTCTCCACGGTCTGCGCGGAATCCAAGTGCCCCAACATCGCCGAATGCTGGGGGCGCGGCACGGCAACGCTGATGCTCATGGGCTCGGTGTGCACGCGGGCCTGCAAGTTCTGTTCGGTCAGCACCGGCAACCCCAACGGCTGGCTCGATCCGCTGGAGCCGGTGAACGTGGCCGACGCGGTGGCGCTGATGGACCTGAAGTACGTCGTGCTGACCTCGGTCGATCGGGACGACTTGAAAGACCTGGGCGCCGGGCATTACGCCGCCTGCATCCGCGAGATCCACAAACGCATGCCAGATACCGCAGTGGAGGCGCTGACGCCCGACTTCCAGGGCCGGCACGATCTGGTAGCCCAGGTGCTCGATGCCGGCCTGGCCACCTATGCGCAGAACCTGGAGACCGTGCGGCGCCTGACGCACCCGGTGCGCGATCCGCGCGCGGGTTACGAGCAGACGCTGGACGTACTGAAATTCGCCAAGGGCTACGCGCCGCAGACCATCTCCAAGACCAGCCTGATGCTGGGCCTGGGCGAGACGGACGAAGAGATTGACCAGGCCCTCACCGACATCCGCGCCGCCAATGTGGATGTGGTCACCATGGGCCAGTACATGCGCCCGACGCAGCACCACCTGCCGGTGCAGCGCTATGTCTCGCCGGAGCAGTTCGCGCAGTACCGCGAAATGGCGCTGGCCAAGGGCTTCGTCGAGGTGGTGGCGGGGCCGTTCGTGCGCTCCAGCTACCGCGCCGAGCGTGTGCTGGAGCACAACAACGTGGGGCTGGACGAAAGCGTGCTGGAGAGCCTGCGCAATTCCGCCGCCAACGCGATGCGCTGCTGATGCCAGACGCGCCTTCCAGGGCAGCACCTTTTTCCGTACTGGGCCTGGCTGCCGTTGTGGGCGGCGGTGGCCTGGCGGCTGCCATTGCGCACCGGCCCACGCAGGGCCTCGTTTGGCTGGTGGCCTATCTGGTGCTGGTGGTGGGCGTTGCCCAATACCTGCTGGGTGCGGGTCAGGCGGTGCTGGCGCCCACTGCACCGTCAGCCGGTGTGCTCTGGGGCCAGTGGGTGCTGCTCAACCTGGGGCATCTGGGCGTGATTGGCGGCCGGCTGGGCGAGCGCTCTGGATGGGTGTCGGCGGGTACCTTGGCCTACGCGGCGGCGCTGCTGTGGCTGGTGCGATCCACCCGCCGCGCGCCCAGTGGCAAGCGTCTGTGGGCCTACCGGCTGTTTGCGCTCTTTCTGCTGCTCAGTTCGCTGACAGGCGTGGCGCTTGCCGTGCTTCGCCGCTAGAGCTTCTTGGCGCCATAGTCCCAGGGCTGGGCCTGCTGCAGCAAGGCGCGCAGCGCACTATCGTCCAGTTGGGCGAGCTCCTCCTCCGCCTGCGCCAGCGTGTCGGCGGCCATCTGCTGGTGCAGGATGGCGTCGCCCTCCAGCGCGCTGAAGACCAGCAGCATCTGCCCGTAGGAGGCGGACAGCGGCGCGGCTTGCCAGTGCCGCCCTTCGGTGTCGAGAAAATCGCGCATGCAATGAAATCCTTGAAACGGGCAGACCTTATTCCATTTCCAGATCCATCGATTACTTCGTCGGCTTCGCTCGCCGTGCTACAGCACTGTCTTCGCTTCGCCTTCGCGTACTTAGATGATATGGAGTTGGAATTACGCCAATCGCTCGTAGCGCGCAAAACGCAGGCCCGGGCCCTGGCTGCTGACGTGGTCGCTGTGCGCGGTGAGCCGCCATTCGCCGCCGAGCGCGGGCGCCCAGGTGTCGCCCTCGAAATCCTGCGCGATTTCCGTCACCTCGGCGCGCGCGGCCAGGGGTAGTGCCTCGGCAAAGACCTGCGCGCCGCCGATGACCCAGGCGGTTGCGGTGCCTGATTGCTCCGCCGTTGATAGCGCTTCACGCAAGCCAGAAGCGCGCTGAGCACCGTTTTGATTCCAATCGGGCTGGCGCGTGATGACGATGTTCAGGCGCCCCGGCAGCGGGCGGAAGCGCGGCGGCAGCGAATCCCAGGTCTTGCGGCCCATGATCACCGGCTGGCCCTGTGTCAGTGCCTTGAAATGCGCCAGATCCTCGGGTAGATGCCAGGGCATGCGGCCGCCTTGGCCGATGACGCCATTGGCGGCGCGTGCGTAGATCAGGGCGATTTCCATGGGGTTTGTGCGGCGGGTGGTGGCAGGAATATAGCGGCAGCCTACGATAGCGCCTGTCCATGTTCAAGATTCCGCTTTCCGTCCTCGTCGTCATCCATGCGGCGGATCTGCAGGTGCTGCTGATCCGCCGTGCCGATGCGCGCGAGGACTTCTGGCAATCCGTCACCGGCAGCAAGGACAGCGAGCAGGAGAGCTGGCGCGAGACGGCGCTGCGCGAGGTGAGGGAGGAAACCGGTATCGACGCCGCGGCGCCGGGCTGCAGCCTCATCGATTGGGGCATGGAGAACGTCTACAGCATCTACCCCCAATGGCGCCACCGCTACGCGCCGGGCGTGATGATGAACACCGAGCATGTGCTGGGTCTGCGCGTCCCGGCGGCGACGCCGGTGACCTTGAATCCGCGCGAACACACGGCATATGCATGGCTGCCGTGGCGCGAGGCGGCGGACCGCTGTTTCTCTCCCTCCAATGCCGAGGCCATCCTCTGGCTGCCGCGTTTTGAATCGCTTGCATGACTGCAGAACTCTTGTCCGAAACCGATTTTGCGCCGTCGGAGCTGCCCGCTCTGCCCGGCGGCATCCTGCGCGTGGCCACCTACAACATCCACAAGGGCGTGCAGGGCCTGGGTCCGGCGCGGCGGCTGGAGATCCACAACCTGGGGCTGGCGATAGAGCAGCTCGATGCCGACATCGTCTGCCTGCAGGAGGTGCGCGCCAGCAACCGGCGCGAGGCCTCCTACTTCGATCGCTGGCCGCAGGTGCCGCAGGCGCAATACCTGGCGCCCGAAGGCTACGAAGCCGTCTACCGCACCAACGCCTACACGCGCGACGGCGAACATGGCAATGCGCTGCTCACGCGCTGGCCGGTGCTGGCCAGCAGCCATGAAGACATGTCCGACCACCGCTTCGAGCAGCGCGGCCTGCTGCATGTGCAGCTCAAGGTGGCGGGCCGCCTGGTGCATGCCATCGTGGTCCACCTGGGGCTGGTGCCGGGCAGCCGCATCCGCCAGGTGGCGCAATTGCAGGGCTACATCCGGCGCAAGGTGCCCGACGATGCGCCGCTGGTGGTGGCGGGTGATTTCAACGACTGGGGCAACCAGCTGGCGCAGATGCTCGCGGGCTTCGGGCTGCTGGAGTTTGACCATGCCAGCAGCCTGCACACCTACCCTTCGCGCCTGCCGATCGCGCGGCTGGACCATGTCTATGCGCGCGGGCTGCTGCCGGTCTCGCTGACGGTGCCGCGCGGGCGCATCTGGTGGCGCATGTCCGACCACCTGCCGCTGATCGCGGAATTCCGGCTCTGAACGATTGAATCCGCATGCCGCTGCCGCCCTACGCCGGTTCGGACCACCAGATACGGCTGCTGCAGGGCGCGCAAGAGCTGTTTCCGGCACTGATTGCCGAGATCGACGGCGCGCGCTCGGACGTGCAGTTCGAAACCTACATCTTTGATGTGGCGGGCGATGGCGCCGAGGTGGCGCGGGCGCTGGAGCGCGCGGCGCGGCGCGGCGTGCGGGTGCATCTGGTGGTCGATGGCGCCGGCACCGGGCAGGTGGCCGAGCCTTGGGGTTCGCGCCTCGTCCAGGCGGGCGCGCAGCTGCAGGTGTATTCGCCGCTGGGGCGCCTGGGGCTGCTCTTGCCGCGGCGCTGGCGGCGGCTGCACCGCAAGCTCTGCGTGGTGGATGGCAGCGTGCTGTTCTGCGGCGGCATCAACGTGCTGGGCGATTACGAAGACCCCAACTGGGGGCGCCTTGCCGCGCCGCGCCTGGATTTTGCGGTGCGCGTGCAGGGCACGCTGGTGGCTTTTGCCAGCACGGTGATGGAACGGTTCTGGCTGCGCCTGCTGGCCATGCACGACATGCGCCAGCGGCGCCTTGCGCAGGCGCTTGCGGACTGGCGCGCGGTGCGCCTGCTGCAGCGCGCGCCCCGGCGCACGGTTGGCGGGCGCGGCATGGTGGCGGCGCTGCTGCTGCGCGACAACCTGCGCTTTCGCACCCGCATCGAACGCTCCTACCGCCGCGCGATTGCGCAGGCGCGCAAGGAAATCATCATCGCCAACGCCTACTTCATTCCCGGCGGCAAGCTGCGCCGCGCGCTCGTCCTGGCCGCGCGGCGCGGCGTGCGCGTGCGGCTGCTGGTGCAGGGGCGCTATGAATATTTCATGCAGTACCACGCCGCGCGTCCCGTCTATGGCGCGCTGCTGGCGGCAGGGGTGGAAATCCATGAATACGCATCGAGCTTTCTGCATGCCAAGGTGGCCGTCATCGATGCCGACGGCGCACGCCCCTGGGCGACGGTGGGTTCGAGCAATCTCGATCCGCTGAGCCTGCTGCTGGCGCGCGAGGCCAACGTGATGGTGCGCGATGCCGGTTTTGCGCAGCAGCTGCGCTCGCGCCTGATGGCGGCCATCGCGCAGGGCAGCGGAGCGCTGGACCCGCGCACCTACGCCAGCCGTCCCTGGCGTGAACGGCTGCTCGATCGCGTGGCCTGGACCGTGATGCGGACGGCACTCTGGCTGACAGGGAAAAACTACTGAATCCATAGCTGATGGCGCTTGTCAGATAAGCGAAAAACGCCGAAATCATTCAAATTCCCGCATTCGAAATTCACTGGTAGGATCGACGCATGAGCGAACCATCCAGCCCTGTGCCCTTCGAAGGCGTGCCTCTCTCGATCAAGATCCGCGAGCGCCTCAAGGCCGCCGGCCAGCCGTTTCTGGCCAACGACAACATCGCCGGCTTTCTCGAGCCCGGAGAGCTGGAAGGGCTGCTCGACGAGGTCGAGACGAAGATGCAAACGGTGCTCGACAGCCTGGTCATCGACACCGCCAACGACCACAACACCCGCAACACCGCGCGGCGCATCGCCAAGATGTATGTGAACGAGGTGTTCCGCGGCCGTTACGTGGCGCAGCCGCCGGTGACCGAATTCCCCAACGCCGCGCGCCTGAACGAGCTGATGATCGTCGGCCCGATCACCGTGCGCAGCGCCTGCAGCCACCATTTCTGCCCGGTGATCGGCAAGATCTGGGTCGGTGTGATGCCCAATGAGCACACCAACGTGATCGGCCTCTCGAAGTACGCGCGCCTGGTGGACTGGGTGATGGGGCGGCCCCAGATCCAGGAAGAGGCCATCGTGCAGCTGGCCGACCTCATCATGGAAAAGACCCGGCCCGACGGCCTGGCGGTGGTGATGGAAGCCAGCCACTTCTGCATGTCCTGGCGCGGCGTGCGCGAGATGGACAGCAAGATGGTCAACTCCATCATGCGCGGCGCCTTCCTCACGGATGCGTCGCTGCGCCGCGAATTCCTCGCGCTGATTCCCGGCAGGCCATAAATCCGCAGCAGACGGCGCTGTCCATGCTGGTTGGCGTGGATTTCACCAGCCGCCCCACGCGGCGCAAGTCCATCGTGATGGCCTGCGGTGCGCGCGACGGCGATCTTGTGCAATTGCAGAGCCTGCGCTGCTTTGAAAGCCTGGATGCGTTTGCCGCGTGGTTGGCCGAACCGGGCGACTGGATCGCCGCTCTGGATTTGCCCTTCGGCCTGCCGCGCGAGCTGGTGCAGCACCTGGGCTGGCCCACCGACTGGCTGGCCTGCATGCGGCATTACGCCAGCCGCTCCCGCGTGGAGATACGCGAGTGCTTCGCCGCGTTCTGCGCCGCGCGCCCCGCGGGCGGCAAGTTCGCGCACCGCGCCACCGATGGCCCTGCGGGCTCCAGCCCCTCGATGAAATGGGTCAACCCGCCCGTGGCGTTCATGCTGCATGCCGGGGTACCGCCCCTGATCGCAGCGGGCGTGCACCTGCCGGGCCTGCACGATGGTGACCGGCGCCGCGTGGCGCTGGAGGGCTATCCGGGCCTGCTGGCGCGCGCATGCATTGGCCGCGCGAGCTACAAGAGCGATGAGCCGAAGCGCCAGACCCCTGAGCGGCTTGCCGCGCGGCGGCAGATGCTGGAAGTGTTGCAGCGGGGCGCGCCCCGGCTGGGGCTGCGTCTGGTGGTGGCTGCCGATCAGCGTGCGTTGCTGGCGCGGGACGCCAGCGGCGACCGGCTCGACGCCGTCCTCTGCCTGATGCAGGCTGCCTGGGCCGAGCGCGCGCATGCCGCGGGCGATATGCGCTATGGCCTGCCGAAGCGGTTGGATCCGCTGGAGGGCTGGATCGTCACCGCCCCGGAGAGCGCTGCCCGTTGATCAGCGCGAGGTAGGCGCTGCGCGTTTGCGGCGTGACGGAGGCGATGACCTGCGTCCACGGCGTGTGCTGGCGCGCCATCAGCCGCGCGGAAGCGACGGTGCGCGACTTGCAGAACCAGTGGCAGCTGTGCTGAAACAGCAGCAGCTCGGCGGTCACGGCAAAGGCGCGGTCGCGCGGGCTGGCCGCGGCATCGGCCATGGCGCGGGCGATGCCTTCCGCATGGATGGCGAAGGCGCGGCGCAGATCAAAGCTGGCGGATGCCAGCCATTGCGTGGCCCAGGGCAGCGAGATGGGCAGGCGGCTGGTACGCGCGAGAGCCTCGGGCGTTTTCTGAAAATCGGCGGCAAGGCGCTGCACCTGCGTGCCCAGCTGCTCCTCGCTGCCCTGCAGCGTGCCGAGCACCTGCATGCGCCGTTCGTCGCCGGCTTCACCCATGGCGCGCAGATAGCCCTGGATCAGCGTCTGCATCAGGCGCTCGATCTGGTAGGGCTGCAGCGCCCGGGCCAGCAGGGCGATGCGCTGGCGCTGCTGGCGGTAGTTGACGAAATACAGCAGTCCTGCAGCGAAGAACAGCTCAAGCAAGGTGTTGGGTGACATGTGCTGGCGATTGTGCCTTGCCGTCACTCGGCTGCCGGCTGCCAGCCCAGCGCCGCCGAGATGCGCCCGCAGGCGTCCTGCAAAGCGAGCGCCGCTTCGCCCTGCGCATCGGCCTGCAGCGAAGCCTGCGGACCCACGAGGGTGAGTGCCAGCAGCAGATGGCCGTGCACGTCGAACACCGGCGCCGCGATGGCATTGATGCCCGGCGCGTGTTCGCCGTCGACCACGGCGACGCCCTGTTCACGGATGCTCGCGCGAAGTGCCGCGGGAATGGCCTTGGAGGGTGGATCCGACCAGGTGGCAAACACCCTGCCGGTGGCCGAGGTGTGCGGATCAAAGAGCGCGCCCTGTGCCACGCCCACCGAAACCCCTTGCCCCGGCTGGCAGACGCGTATCGCGGTCACCCCGGCCTCGGCCTGCACGGCCACCAGGCAGGTGTTGCCCAGCGATTGCGCCAGGCTATGTGCCTCGGCTGCGGCCAGTTCCAGCCAGTCCTGGCGGCTCATCCAGGCCAGCGCCAGCCCGCGCACGGCCGGGCCCAGCTCGTACAGGCCGTTTTGCGCATCCTGCTGCACCCAGCCGGCGCGCATCAGGCTGACGAGGTAGCGGTAGGCCTTGGCCCGGTGCATGCCCGCCTGGCGCGCCAGCGCGGACAGGCCGCAGCCCTGGGCTTGCGTGGCGAGCAGATCAAACAGCGCCAGGCCGACCTCCAGCGACTGTATGCCCACGGGGCCGGTGGCGGCGGTCTGCGTGCTTTCGGCGGCGAGGGAGCCCTGCTTGCTGGTGCGGTCAACGCTTGACATGTCAAGAAGTATGCCCTAAATTCCGTTCGTTGTGTTAATCATAACGTTGTTAACTTAATAGTAACATTGGAGCAAAGGCATGAAGAAGTACATCAGTTTTCCCCTGCGCGAAGGCGTGCACAGCCGTCAGGCGCATTGCGACATCCCCGACGGGCTTTATGAGCGCGAACACGGCCGCAACGGCTTCTTCGGGCCCGCCAGCCACATCCTGCACAAGCACAAGCCGACGGGCTGGACCAAGTGGGAAGGGCCGCTGGAGCTGACCCTGCTCGACCTGAACAAGCTCGAAGACAGCGCCCCCTGCCCCTGGAAGGCACGCCGCTTCATGCACAACGGCCAGACGCAGGTGCACTTCTGGAAGTTCGGCGCCTCCATGCCCGACCTGGCGCGCAACGGCGACGGCGACATGATCCTGTTCTTCCACAAGGGCGAGGGTGATTTCTATTGCGACTACGGCCACATGACCTACCGCGAGGGCGACTACATCAACATCCCGCGCGGCACCTCCTGGCGGCTGGAGACCCAGGTGCGCAACGAGGTGCTGACCATTGAAGCCACCGAGGACTTCTTCATGCTGCCCGAGCGCGGCATCCTGGGCCACCACGCGCAGTTCGATCAGGCAACGCTCGATACGCCCAAGATCGACGACGCCTTCAAGGCCCAGTACAGCGACACGCAGGAAAGCCGGGTGCGCGCCAAGCGCCGTGGCGAGGTGACCACCGTCACCTTCCCCTACAACTTCCTCGATGCGGTGGGCTGGCATGGCGACTGTGTGCCGGTCAAGCTCAACTGGCGTGACATCCGCGAACTGCTGTCGGACCGCTACCACCTGCCGCCCACGGTGCACGCCACCTTCCTGTCGAACACCATCATCGTCTGCACCTTCGCGCCGCGCCCCATCGAGAGCGACCCCGGTGCGCTGAAGGTGCCGTTCTTTCACAACAACGACGAGTTCGACGAGTCCATCTTCTACCACCAGGGCAACTTCTTCTCGCGCGACAACATCCAGCCCGGCATGTTCACGCTGCACCCCTCGGGCTTTCACCACGGCCCGCATCCCAAGGCCTTCGCCGCCGCCGCGGCCAACAACAAGGGCGAGCGCAAGTACACCGACGAGGTGGCGGTGATGATCGATTCGCGCTACCCGCTGGAGCTCGACAACGTGGACGCGGTGAAGGTGCCCAACTACATCGACTCCTGGAAAGAGTGAGTCTGGCGGATACAGCAAAAAGCGCTGCAAGGTTTTGAACCTTGCAGCGCTTTTGTTTTGCTAGCTGCGCACGCTTGCCCAGCATGCGCAAAAGGCCAATTACTTCTTTATTTCAGCCTCAATCTGCTTGACCAGATCGGCACCCACGTCGGGCGTGAACATGTCCCACACCGGCTGCACCGCAGCGCGCATGCGGGCGCGTTCTTCCGGTGTGACTTCGTTCACCTTCAGGCCCTTGCCGGCCATCATCTTCTGCGCGCCGGCCGCCTGGTCACGCGCCACCTGGCGCTGGAACGCGCGGGCCTCGATGGCGGCGTCCTTCACGATCTTCTGCTGGTCGGGCGTGAGCTTGTCCCAGAACTTCTTGGAAGCCAGCGGAATGAAGGCGCCGTAGGTGTGCTGGGTGATCGAGAGGTACTTCTGCACTTCGTACAGTTTGAGCGCGGCGATCACCGCGTTGGGCGTGCCCTGGCCGTCTATGGTGCGTGTCTCCAGCGCCGTGTAGAGCTCGGGCACCGCCAGCGGCACCGGGTTGGCGCCCAGCGCCTTGATGGTTTCCTGCGTGATCCTGGCCTGGATGGAGCGGAACTTCAGGCCCTTGAAATCTTCCACCTTGGCAATCGGGTGCTTGCTGTTGGTGGCGTTGAAAAAGCCGTTCTCCCAGTACGCCAGGCCCACCAGGCCATGCGCGGGCAGCAGGTCCATGAGCTTCTGGCCGATCGGGCCGTCGAGTACCTTGTCGGCTTCCTGGGTGTTGGCGAACAGGAAGGGGAAATCGAGGATTTCATAGGGCTTGACCATGCCGGTGAGTGTCGAGGTCTGCGGCACGGTGAATTCGATGGTGCCGCCCTGCAATGCGGAAGTGACCTTCACGTCGTCGCCCAGCGCGCCGCCGTAGTAGGGCTTGATGTCGATCTCGCCGCCGCTCTTGGCCTTGACCAGTTCGACGAACTTGGCCACGCCCTGGCCCTGGTGGGATTTTTCCGGCAGGGTCACGGCGAACTTGCCGGTGACGGCGGCGAGCGTGGTGCCCGAGAGTGCCGCGGCCAGCAGGCCCAGCAGCAGGGAAGTCTTGAATTTCATGGTGGGTCTCTCCTATCGTGGATGAAAGAGTGGTGGTCAGCGCCACCATTCGGCGGGCACCGTGACCAGTGCGGGGAACAGAATCAGGAGCACGAGCAATATGCCCAGGGCCAGCAGGAAGGGCAGGATGCCGCGCACCGCCTCGTCCATCGTCACCTTGCCGATGGAGCTGACGACGTTGAGCACCACGCCTACCGGCGGCGTGATCATGCCGATCGAGCAGTTCATGATGAACACCACGCCGAAGTACACCGGATCGATGCCCGCCGCGGTGACGATGGGCATGAACACCGGCGTGAAGATCAGCACGATGGGGATGAAATCGAGCACCATGCCGGCGAAGAAGATCACCACCATCATGGCGGCGACGAGCAGCATGGGCGATTGCACCAGGCCTTCCAGCCAGCCGCCCACCTGGCCCGAGATGTCGGTGATGGTGATCATGTAGGAGGCCACCATCGCCAGCGCCGCCAGCAGCAGCACCACCGAGGTGGTGCGCGCGGTGGAAAGCAGGGCCTCGTAGATGCTGTGCCAGTTCAGCTCGCGGTACACCACCAGGCCCACGAACAGCGCGTAGGCGGCGGCCACCACGGCCGATTCGGTGGGCGTGAAGATGCCGAAGCGCAGCCCGCCGATGATGATCACCGGCATCATCAGCGCCCAGCCGCCCTGGCCGAGCAGGCGCAGGCGCAGCCCCCAGGGCGCGCGCGCGGTGACGGCGGCGTTCTGCGTGCGCGCCACGAACCACCAGGCGATGACCAGCACCGCCCCCATCAATACGCCCGGCACGATGCCCGCGAGGAACAGCCGCGTGATCGAGACATTGGCCGTCACGCCGAAGATCAGAAAGCCGATGGAGGGCGGAATCACCGGCGCGATGATGCCGCTGGCCGCCATCAGGCCGCAGGCACGCCCGGGGTTGTAGCCGGCTTGGCGCATCATCGGCACCAGGATGGCGGCCAGTGCCGCCGTGTCCGCCACGGCCGAGCCCGAGAGGCTGGCGAGCATGATGCCCGCGCCGATCGCCACATAGCCCAGGCCGCCGCGCAGGTGGCCGACGAAGGCGCTGGCCATCTCGACGATGCGCTTGGAGAGCCCGCCGGCGTTCATCAGTTCGCCCGCGAGGATGAAGAAGGGCACGGCCATCAGCACGAAATTGTCGGCGCCCGCCACCGCGTTCTGCACCACCACCTGCGCGTCGAACTGCCCGGTGAGCAGCATCAGCGCGATGCCCGCAAACATCAGCGCGAACGCGATCGGCACGCCCAGCGCGATCAGGCCCAGCAGCGAGACCAGGAAGACGGTTGCGCTCATGGCTTGCGCCCCGTGGCCATGTCGCCGGCGTGCGCTTCGCCTTCGATGCGTTCGGCGGCTTTTTCGATGCGGTCGCCCAGGTCCTGCGTCACCTCGTCCAGATCGCCGCGCAGCGCCAGCAGGATGTTGTGGCAGACCGGAAAGATGAGGGCGATGCCGAACACCAGCCCCACGCCGTACAGCCAGGCGTAGGAGATGCCGAGCACCGGGTAGGTGTTGCCCAGGTTGATCACCGTCTGTTTGTAGCCGCCGACGATGAAGACGCCGCAGCCGATCAGGATCAGCACGCCGGAGAAAACGATCAATGCGCGCCGGGCGCGTGGCCCCACGCGCCGCTGCAGGGTGTCAAACCCGATGTGGATACGCTGCGCCGAAGCCAGCACCGCGCCCAGAAAGATCAGCCAGACGAAGAGCAGCCGCGAGAGCTCTTCGGAAATGGCGATGCCCGAATTGAACGCGTAGCGCAGCACCACGTTGCCGAACACCAGAATACCCATGATGGCGAGGCAGGCCACGATGAGGATTTCAAAGCTGCGCGTGATGCCGCGTGACAGCCGCTCAAGCATGGCAGCCGCCTGTTTTTGGGTTTTTTCGCATAGGCCTCCTTGGAAGCCTGCGATTGAATCGCGTTTCTCGCCGCTTGAAAAGCCAAACCCTTGTTTTTTTGTGGTTGGTCAAATTTCATGCATCTGGTTCACGTATGGGGCGGGGCTGGCCATGCTGGCAGCGGATCACGCAGCTGCTCAAAGGCGCGTGCCACCTGCAGCACGCCCAGATCGTCGAAGCGCTGGCCGGCAATCTGCAGGCCGATGGGCAGTCCGTCGCGCGTCATGCCGCACGGGAGGGATGCGGCAGGCTGCTCGGACATGTTGCAGGGCACGGTGAAAGCAATGTGCTCCAGCGGACGCAGTGGATCGTTGGTGGGCGATGGCAGCTCGGCATCGAAGGCGGTGATGGGCGCGGTGGGCGAGAGCACATAGTCCACCTGTGAGCAGGCCAATACCGTCGCCACCCGCGTCACATGGAATTGCTGGCTGGCGTGGTAGATCTGTTCGGCGTTCAGGCCCTGCGCGCTTTCTGCCCAGGCGCGGATGAAGGGCAGCACCTTGTCCCGCTGCGCGGGCGGCAGCTGGCGCAAGTCCATGAGCGAGCGCATGCGCCAGAAGTGATCCATCCCGTCGAGCATCGCGCGGGTGAGGAATGGCCGCATGGGCACGATGATGGCGCCCGCCTGCTCGCACAGCGCGGCGGCAGTTTCAACCGCCGAACGCACTTCTGGTTGCACGGCCAGGCCGCAGCCAGCGTCCGGCAACAGGCCCAGGCGCAGCCCTTTCAGGTGCTGCGGACCGACGGCGTGCCGCTCCCAGGCGATCCGCTGTGGCGGCAGGCTCATGCTGTCGCGTATATCGGGCCGCGCCAGCACCTGCATCATCAGCGCCGCATCCTGCACGCTGCGCGTGATCGGCCCCGCCGCGCGGCCGGTGTAGGGCGGATCGATGGGTACCCGGCCCAGACTGGGTTTGAAGCCGAACACGCCGCACCAGGCGGCCGGCAGCCGGATCGAGCCGCCGATGTCGGTGCCCACGTGCATCGGGCCGTAGCCGGCGGCCGCGGCGGCGCCCGCCCCGGCGCTGGAGCCGCCCGGGCCTTTGGCAAGGTTCCAGGGGTTGCGCGTGAGCGGATGAAAGCTCGATACGCCCGAAGACAGCATACCGTAGTCGGGCATCGTCGTCTTGCACAGCAGCACGGCGCCCGCTTCGCGCAGGCGCTGCGCCGGGGGCGCGTTGACCTGCGAGGGTGTGAGCGCCGTGGCGGCCGTGCCCAGCGGCGTCGCGTCGCCCAGGGTGGCGATGTTGTCCTTGAGGGTGACCGGCACGCCGTCCAGCGGCCCGCAGGGCGCGCCGCGCAGCCAGCGCGATTCACTCGCGCGGGCCTGCTCCAGCGTGCGCTCAGGGCGCAGCAGCCAGGTGGCGTGCAGATGTGGCTCCCAGCCTTGCATGTGCGCCAGCAGCGCGTGCGCCACTTCGACCGGCGACAGGCTGCGCGCACGGTAGGCGACCAGAAGTTCGGCGGCGCCGAGCGTGTGGATGTCCGTCATCGCGCGGGCGTGTTGATGCGCTGGGTGGCCTTGTCCATCGCGCCTTCCAGCAGTTCGGGCAGCGCCGTGAGCGCGTGGTCCATCGCGCCTTCGATCTGCCGACGGTCGTCGGGCGCGGGGCGGCCCAGCACCCAGTGGATCACCTCGGCCTTGGTGCCCGGATGCCCTATGCCCAGGCGCAGCCGCCAGTAGTCGCTGCTGCCCAGCTGGGCGTGAATGTCGCGCAGGCCGTTGTGCCCGCCGTGGCTGCCGCCGCGCTTGAGCCGCACCTGCCCGGGTGAAAAATCAAGTTCGTCGTGTACCACCAGGATTTCCTCGGGCGCGATCTTGTAGAAGCGCGCCAGCGCCGCCACCGATTTGCCCGAGGTGTTCATGAAGGTCTGCGGCTGCAGCAGCCAGACGGGCTTGCCCTGCACATTGGCGCGGGCCACGAGGCCGAAGTAGCCGCGCTCGGGCATCAGGTGCAGCTTGAGCTGGCGGGCGAGCTGGTCCACCCACCAGAAGCCGACGTTGTGGCGCGTGGCTTCGTATTCGGGCCCGGGGTTTCCCAGGCCGACAAACAATCTGATCATGGCCGGTGATTATCCCGGTGCAGCCCATGGTGCGCAGTGGCGGCGCGCAGGCAGAAAAAACCCACCGCAGGGGTGGGCCATGCAGGGGTCTGCCCTATTGCATTACTTCTTTTTGCCCGCGGGCTTGGCTGGTGCGGCGGCGGGGGCCTCGGCACCTTCGGCCGGCGCTTCGTCGGGGATCACGTCCGGCAGCTTGATGGAAACCAGGGACGGGTTTTTGTTCGAGCCGTGGATGGCCACCTTGATGCCTGCTGGCAGCTTGACGGCCTGCAGCAGCGTGAGCACCGACTTGGAGGTCAGACCGCTCAGATCGACGCTGATGTGCTCGGGCAACTGCGAGGGCATGCAGACCACGTCCAGTTCATGCAGCAGCGGCGTGACGGTGCAGCCTTCGGTGACCACGGCGGGGGATTTTTCCAGGCCCTCGAAATGCAGCGGCACTTTCATGTGGATGCGGGTCTTGTCGTCGATGCGCTGGAAATCGACGTGCAGGATCTGCTGCTTGTAGGGGTGGTATTGCACATCGCGCAGCAGCACCTTGCTGGTTTGGCCCGCCACTTCCATTTCCAGGATGGAGGAGTGAAAGGCTTCCTTCTGCATCGCGTGCCACAGCGCGTTGTGATCGAGCTCGATCATTTGCGGCTGGCTGCCCGCGCCGTAGACGATGCCGGGTGCACGGCCCGTGACGCGCAGACGGCGGCTCGCACCCGTGCCTTGCGTGTTGCGCTCAAAAGCGACGAATTTCATGGGATGACTCCAGTGGTTGGGCGGCCGCGACCAGCCTGCCCGCCTGTTTCAAAAAAGGACTGTGCGCACCATGCGCGCAGCCCGTGCTGTCCTGCGTGGCTTTCTTAGCTCAGCTCCGAGAACAGACTCATCACCGACGCTCCGCTGGCGATGCGCTGGATGGTTTCAGCAAACAGCGGCGCAACGGAGAGCTGGCGAATCTTGGTGCATCCGCGGGCGGTTTCGCTCAGCGGAATGGTGTTGGTGACGACGACTTCGTCGAGCACATCGCCCTGGGCAATGCGTTCGATCGCCGGGCCGGAAAAAATCGGGTGCGTGCAGTAGGCGTAGACCTGCTTGGCGCCGCGCTCCTTGAGCGCGCTCGCCGCCTTCACCAGCGTGCCGGCGGTGTCGATCATGTCGTCCATGATGACGCAGTTGCGCCCGTCGATGTCGCCGATCACGTTCATCACTTCGGAGACATTGGCCTTGGGACGGCGTTTGTCGATGATGGCCAGATCACAGCCCAGTTGCTTGGCCAGCGCGCGCGCGCGCACCACGCCGCCGACATCGGGGCTCACGACGATGAGGTTGTCGTGCTTCTTCTCGTTCAGGTCGCGCAGCAGCACCGGAGAGGCATAGATGTTGTCCACCGGGATGTCGAAGAACCCCTGGATCTGGTCTGCGTGCAGATCCATCGTGAGCAGTCGGTTGACACCCACGGCCTGCAGCATGTTGGCCACCACCTTGGCCGAAATCGGCACGCGCGTGGAGCGTGGGCGCCGGTCCTGGCGGGCGTAGCCGAAGTAGGGGATGACGGCGCTGATGCGCTCGGCCGACGCGCGCTTGAGCGCATCGACCATGATGAGCAGTTCCATCAGGTTGTCGTTGGTCGGTGCGCAGGTGGACTGCACGACGAAGATGTCGCGCGCCCGCACGTTCTGCTTGATTTCGACGGTGACTTCGCCGTCGGAGAAGCGTCCGACCTGCATGGCACCGAGGTTGATGCCGAGGTTTTGCGCGATCTCGGTCGCAAGGCCCGGGTTTGCATTGCCCGTGAAAACCATGAAATCGGTGTGAGGAGCTTGCACGGTCGTCTCGAATGTCTGGCGGCGGGCAGCGCAACGGGCTTGGTGGTTGGCAGGGGAGGAAGGATTCGAACCCTCGCATGCCGGAATCAAAATCCGGTGCCTTGACCAGCTTGGCTACTCCCCTACACGGGCCGCACGCATGATGCGCGCAGTCCTGCAATCATTCATCCCTGGCCCAGCCGACCAGCGGATGAAGCCCGAGATTCTTACACACTTTGATGCTCCAGCTTGCCGGTGCATCCGCAACATCGATCGTGTGTGTCATTGGCGCAAACACTGCGCTGCCAGAGCCGGTCATGCGCCCTGCCAAACCCTTGTCTGCAAGCCACTGCGCGGCTTTTGCAATATCGGGGCACAGCAGCTGCGCTACCGGCTGCAAGTCGTTTCTGCCAAAACCAAACGGCTTGCGTGCCTGCTCTCCAACGAAGCCCGCGATTGTAGCAGCTTGTGTTTCGCGGTGAAGCGCTGGATGGGAAAAAATCGCCGCGGTTTCCAATCCTGCTTCTGGCTTGACGATGATGAACGGCAACGGAGGAGTCAGCGCCTCAGGCGCCAGGGCCTGAAGGTCGTCGCCTATGCCCTGCACCCAGGCGTTGCGCCCGCCGATGAAGAACGGCACGTCGGCGCCGAGCGGCAGGGCGAGCCGGTGCAGATCGGCCCGGGACAGACCCAGAGCCCACAGCCGGTTGAGTGCCAGCAGCGTGCTGGCGGCGTCCGATGAGCCACCGCCAAGACCGGCCTGCGCGGGCAGGCGTTTTTCAATGGCGATATGCGCGCCCAGCGTGCAGCCGGTAGCGGATTGCAGCGCGCGGGCGGCGCGCAGGCACAAGTCGTCTTCGGGCAGGGGGGTGCCGAGGTCTTCGCGGCTGAGCTGTTTGTCGCCACGGCGCTCGAAATGCAGGGTGTCGCACCAGTCGAGCAGCATGAAGACGGACTGCAGCAGGTGGTAGCCGTCCGGGCGCCGTCCGGTGACGTGCAGGAACAGGTTGAGCTTGGCCGGTGCCGGCACATCGTGGATGGCGATCACGGCGCAACCCCTGTATCAGGGCTCCAGCACGATGCGCAGCACGGCCCGGGGCAGCGGCTGCAGGCGGGTGGCGACGATCCGCCCCGAGCCCAGAGCGCTCAGGTCTGTATGCCAGCCGGCGATCCGTGTCTCGCGCCCGTGCAGCCATTCAAACAATGCCATGACGGGCAGTTCGCTGCCGGTGAGCTCCCGGGTGAGCGCGGCAAGCGAGGCCGATTGGCGCTGCGCCTTGCCGTCGTCCAGCACCGCTTTCCCGGGCTGCCAGGTCAGGCGCGCCAGCACGTTGCCCAGCGGATTGAACACGGTCAGCGCGCCGCGGCTGGGATCGCCCTGGAGCTCGAATGCGGCGGAAAACGACTGGGCGGAGTTGTCATCCACCTGCAGTGCCAGCCGCCCGCGCCAGGTATCGTTGCCCTCGGGCAGGGTGCGAGGGGGCTGTGCGCAGGCCGCCAGCAGCAGGCTGGCGCCCCAGACAAGCCAGCGGCGCCGCTGCGCTGGCGCAGGTGCCGTCAAAGGCGAACCCCGAAGCGCCTGAGGGTGTTGTTGAGCGTGGCGTTGTCGCGCTTCAGGCGCAACCCGGCCCGCCAGGCATCGCGCGCACTCGCATGCTCGCCCTGTTTCCACAGCACCTCGCCCAGATGGGCGGCGATTTCCGGATCGGGCTGCTTGCGCATGGCTTCACGCAGCAGTGCCAGTGCACGCTTCGGGTTGCCCAGGCGGTATTCGACCCAGCCCAGGCTGTCGGTGATGAATGGGTCACCAGGGGAGAGCTCCAGCGCCTGCTCGATCAGTGACTTGGCTTCTTCAAGGCGCAGACCGTGGTCGGCGAGTGAAAATCCCAGGGCGTTGAGCGCCTGCGGGTTCTTCGGGTTGCGCGCCAGGATGGAGCGCAATTCGCTCTCCATTTCATCCAGGCGCCCCAGCCGCTCGGCCAGCATGGCTTTGTCGTACAGGTAGTCGTCGTTGTCCGGCTGCAGTTGCACCGCATGCGATTGCGCCTCATAGGCGCGATCGATCTGTCCTGCCTCGCGCAGCACGATGGCTTCGCTCTGCAGCTTGTCCGCGGCCTGTCTGTCGTCTGCGGCGGGCATGTTGCGCACCAGCGCCAGGGCTTCGCCCAGACGTCCCTGGCGCACCAGGAGGAGCGCGCGCCGCGTTTGCACGTTCAGGTGTGTACCGTCTTCGTCCGTGAGGCTGAGCCAGTGTTCGGCCTGTTTCAGGTCGCCCCGCGATTGGGCGATTTCCGAGCGCAGCAGGTACATCTGCCGGGTTTGCGCCTGCACTTGCTCGGACGCGGGCAATTGCTGGTACAGCTCGGCAAAATGGTTGAGCGTCTTTTCGGCGGCATCGACCTGGCCTGCCTGCAGCTCCAGCGTGCTCTGCAGCAGCCATGCCTGGGCGTTGTCGGGTTGTTCGGATGTCACCGTGCGCATCTGCGCCAGCGCCTTGTCGTACTGGCCGGTCTCGGAGAGATAGCGCGCATAGCCCAGGCGCACTTCCGCCAGCGGGTGTTCGTCGAGGTAGGGCTTGAGCAGCGGCTCAGCCTCTGTCACTTTTTCATCGAGCAGCTGCAACACGAACGCCGCCATGGCGTCGTTCGTGGGGTCCATCTTGTGTGCAAGGCGGGCCGCCACGAGTGCGCCGGGCCTGTCGCCCGCCGCAAGCCGCATGCGGCCCGTCGTGGTCCAGGCGTTGGCGCCGGTGGCAGGCTGGTCCTGCAGCTCGGCAAGAGCGGCTTCCACGACGCGTGCGGCCAGTTCCTTGTCGCTTGCGTGGGCATAGAGCAGCGGAATGGCGTTGATGACGGCAATCTTGCTGCCGTCGGGGGCGTTCGCCAGTTCGCGTGCCAGCGGCTCGCTGCTGTCCTGAATGCGGTTGAGCGCAACCAGTATGCGCAGCACGAAGCGGTTGGCGTCGCGCGACTCGGGATCGGCTTGCCGCCACGCCTGCGCTGCCGCCAGTGCCGATGGGGCCGAGCGCGATTGCAGCGCGATTTCCGTGGCACGGCGATACAGCTCGCTGCTGTGGCTGCGCCGTGCGGCGTCGAGCATGAGTGAATAGCCCTGGCCTGGGTCGCCGCCGCCCACGGCGAGCTCGCCGACCAGCACTTCGTAGAAAAGTTCGGCGGTGGAGGCCGCGGAGACGGCCTCGGTCTTTTCTGCCGCCCTCAGCGCCTTGCTGGCGCCGGGGCCGGCATCGGCGGGGACGGTCGCCCAGGCCGGCGCCGTGAAAATCGCGAGCGCGGCAGCCGCGACAAGCAAGGTGGGGAATGCGAGGCGAGATGTGCGCAGCATCGGCCCATAATAATCGAAGGTTTGCAGCGCCTGTGTCTGCCGCGGTGCTGTGTAACGCCTTCTTTCCACTCTTGCCCTGCGGCGCTGCGCCATGCCCGAACTCCCGGAAGTTGAAGTCACCCGCCGCGGTTTTGCCGATGCGATTGCAGGAGCGCGCATCCGTGCCGTCCTGCTGGGCAAGCCGTTGCGCTGGCCGCTGGGGGTGGAGCCTTCCGTGCTGGTCGATCAAAGGGTGTTGCGGGTCAGGCGGCGCGGTAAATACCTGCTGGTGGATTTGAGCGCGGGCCTGCTGCTGATTCATCTGGGAATGTCGGGCAGCCTGCGCTTTGCGCCAGTGCTGCCGGCGCCGGACGCGCATGACCACTTTGAACTGCAGACCGATCGCGGCGTGCTGCGGCTGCACGACCCGCGGCGTTTTGGCGCGGTGGTCTGGGTGCAGGACGAAGAGGCACCGCTGGCGCGCAAACTGCTGGGACATCTGGGCGTTGAACCCTTATCCGATGCTTTTGATATCGCCACTTTTCAGGTGGGGCTCAAGGCCAGCCGCCAGGCCATCAAGCAGGTCCTGCTGGCGGGCCACCTGGTGGTGGGCGTTGGCAACATCTACGCCAGTGAAGTGCTGTTCCGGGCGCGCATCCGTCCCACGGCGATGGCTGCCCGCCTGGGGCCCGAGCGGGTGCGGCGCCTGCATGGCGCCATCCGCGAGGTGCTGGGGGAGGCCGTGGCGCTGGGGGGCAGTACCTTGCGCGATTTCTCTGGCGTGCAAGGGCAGGCTGGGCATTTTCAGCTTTCGGCCCGGGTGTATGGCCGCGCCGGCCAGCCGTGCGGCGTGTGCGGCGCGGCTATCCGCATGCTGCGCCAGGGCCAGCGCAGCACGTTTTTCTGTCCGCATTGTCAGCGCGCATGAAGGCTCCTGCTGATTTTGCCCAGCGCGTGGTGCACTGGCAGCGGGCGCACGGGCGCAAACATTTGCCGTGGCAGGGCACGCGCGATCCCTACCGCGTCTGGCTCTCGGAAATCATGCTGCAGCAGACGCAGGTGGTGACGGTGCTCGATTACTTCCCGCGCTTTCTCGCGCGCTTTCCCGATGTGCAGGCGCTGGCGGCGGCGACGCTTGCGGATGTGCTGGCGCTGTGGAGCGGCCTGGGCTACTACAGCCGCGCGCGCAATCTGCACCGCTGCGCGCAGGAGGTGGTATCGCGGCACGCGGGCCGGTTTCCGGCGAGTGCCCTGGCGCTGGCGGCGTTGCCGGGCATAGGGCGTTCCACCGCGGGTGCCATCGCTGCCTTCTGCTTTGGCGAGCGCACGCCCATTCTTGACGCCAATGTGCGGCGCGTGCTCACGCGGGTGCTGGGCTTTGATGCCGACCTGGCGAAGGCCGCCAATGAACGCCTGCTGTGGGACTGGGCCGAAAAGCTGCTGCCTGGCACTGGGCATGCATCGGATATGCCCGCCTATACCCAGGGGCTGATGGATTTGGGCGCGACGGTATGCCTTGCGCGCGGCCCCGCTTGCGCGCGCTGCCCTCTGGCGGACATTTGCGCCGCACGCCTGGCGGGCAACCCGGAGCACTACCCGGTGCGCACGCGCAAACTGGTGCGGCGCAGCGAAGACTGGTGGCTGTTGCTGCAAGTGGATGCCAGCGGGCGCTGCTGGCTGGCGCCGCGTCCGCAGCGCGGCATCTGGGCGGGCCTGCATTGCCCGCCTGTGTACACGCAGCGCGAGGCACTTGATGCGGCGCTGCAGGGCGCGGCTGCCGAGGAATGGCCCAGCTTTACCCATGTGCTGACGCACCGCGATCTGCAATTGCACCCGCTGCTGCTGCGCACCGCAACGCCGCATGGCGCCGGCGCCTGGTTCAGCGCCGACCAGTGGCAGGCACTCGGGCTGCCGGCACCGCTGCGCAAGCTGCTGCAGCAACTGAAAAATAAGCTGATTTGATAGCTTGATGCGCTTGATGGTCTTGGAGAAAAGTGGAATTCAATCCAATTCCCGGTGGCGTTTGAGCGTCGTCCACCGGGCTGAAAAATATTCCGCCAATTGCTCGACCAGGTAGACCGAGCGGTGCTGCCCGCCGGTGCAGCCAATGGCCACGTTGACGTAGCTGCGGTGGTTGTGCGCCAGGGGAGCCAGCCAGCGTGCTATGAATTGCTGAATGTCCGCCTGCATCAAGCCGACCTCGGGCTGGCGCAGCAGAAAACCCATGACGGGCGCATCGCGCCCGGTGAGCGGGCGCAGCTGCGGGTCGTAATGCGGGTTGGGCAGCATGCGCACGTCAAAGACGTAGTCGGCATCCAGCGGCACGCCGCGTTTGAACGCGAAGGACTGGAAGACCAGCGTCAGCCGCCCCGGCGGCACGGCCATGATTTTTTTGACATAGGCCAGCAGATCCGCATTGCGCAGGGTGCTGGTGTCGATCACCAGCGATTGCTCGCGCAGGTCGGCCAGCAGTTCGCGTTCAAGCCGGATGCTCTGCACCAGGGCCTGCCGTCCGTCCTGCAGCTCTTCCTTGGAGAGGGGGTGGCGCCGGCGTGTTTCGGAAAAGCGGCGCACCAGGGTGTCAGTGCTGGCTTCAAGGAAGAGTGATTGGATTTTCACGCCGCTCTTGCGCAATTGCTCCAGCTGCGCGGGCACCAGCGGCAGCGCGGTGGCGCTGCGCACGTCGATGGCAAGGGCCACGCGGTTGGCATGCTGCTGGTGCTCGAGTTGTGCAAAGGGCAGCAGCAATTCCGGCGGGAGGTTATCGACGCAGTAGTAGCCGGCATCTTCCAGCGCATGCAGCGCCAGCGATTTGCCCGAGCCGGACATGCCGGTGATGAGTACGAGTTCCAGAGCCATGTAGTCAAGATTCCACGGAGCTGCCCAGCATCTCGGTGGCGTGGGCGATGGTGGCGGGCGAGAGTTGCTCTCCCCCCAGCATACGGGCGATTTCCCGTGTGCGCTGCCGGCCTTGCACAGGCGCCACGCTGCTCGTGGTCTGCGCCTTGCTGCTGTGCTTGGCGACCACCCAGTGCTGATCGCCGCACGCGGCCACCTGTGGCAGGTGGGTGACGGCAAGCACCTGCCGGTCGCGTCCGAGCTGGCGCATCAGGCGCCCGACCGTCTGCGCCACGGCGCCGCCCACGCCGGAATCGATTTCATCGAAGATGAGGGTGGGCACCTCGCCCAGGCGGCTGGTGGTGACGGCAATCGCCAGCGCGATGCGTGAGAGTTCGCCGCCCGAGGCGACCTTGCCGATCGGGCGCGGCGTCATGCCAGGGTGACTGGCGACCAGGAATTGCACCTGGTCCGTGCCATGCATCCCGGGCTCAATGGCAGAGAGAGCCACTTCAAACCGGCCTCCTGCCATACCCAGCCCCTGCATCGCTTGCGTGATGGCAGATGCCAGCAAAGGCGCGGCCTTGGCACGGGTACGCGACAGCGCGCGCGCCGCCTTGTCATAAGCGCCTTGGTGCATGCGCTCTGCGGCCTCGAGCGCGGTCAAGTCCGCTGCCGCATCGAGCTGCTGCAACGATTCTTTCCAGCCCGCCAGCACGCAAGGGAGATCCTCCGGTCTACGCCGGTAGCGGCGCGCCAGCTGAAGCCACAAGGACAGGCGTTCATCCAGCTGCTGGATGCGTGCGGGATCGGGTTCGGCATGGCGCAGGTAGCCGTGCAGCTGGTGTGCCGCATCCTGCGCCTCCGCCATGCTGGAGGCGAGGGCGGTGCACAGGCTGGCAAATTGAGGCTCCACCTGCGCGTGCTGCTGCACTGCCTGCTCCGCGTGCGCCAGGCCCTGCAGGGCACCGCCTTCATCATCGCCGCCCTGCAAGGCCTGGAGGGCGGCCTGTGCGGCGGCAAGCAATGCTTCACTGCTGGCCAGGCGCTGGTGCTCCTGGTTGAGCTCGTCCCATTCGCCGTCCACCGGCGCGAGTTTGCCGACTTCATCGATCTGCCACTGCAGGCGCTCGCGCTCCTGCTGCAGCGTGCCTTGCGTTGCCCGTGCCTGTTCCAATTGCGCTTGCGCGCTGCGCCAGGCTTTCCAGAGCTGCGCCAGGGGGCTGCTGTCAACGCCAGCGTAAGCATCCAGCAGCCCGCGAACGGCCTCGCCGCGCGTCAGGCTTTGCCATGCATGCTGGCCGTGGATGTCGATCAGCCTCTCGCCCAATGCCCGCACCTGCGTGGCAGTGGCGGGCACGCCATTGATCCAGGCGCGGCTCTTGTCCTGTGTATCGATCGTGCGGCGCAGCAGCAGGCTTTCTTCTGCCGGAAAACCTGCGTCCTCCAGCCAGCTGGCGAGCGTGCCGGCGGGTGCATCGAATTCGGCGCTCAGGTCGGTGCGGTCTGCGCCCTCGCGGATGACGCCGGTGTCCGCACGTGCGCCCAGCACGAGCTGCAGCGCATCGATCAGGATGGATTTGCCGGCGCCGGTTTCGCCGGTCAGTACCGTGAAGCCGTCTTTCACCTCCAGTTCAAGCGTGGTGACGATGACGAAGTCGCGCAGGGCAATGCGGCGCAGTGCCATGTTCAGGCTCCTCCTTCATTCCAGCTCAGCTTGTTGCGCAGCGTGGCGAAATAACTCCAGCCTACCGGATGCAGAAAGCATGCGCTGTACGGTGAACGGTGCACGACGACCCGGTCCCCGAGCTTGAGCGTGGCCAGTGATTGCATGTCGAAATTGGCACTGGCATCACGCCCGTTCACCAGCTCGATCACCACCTCGCTGGCGTCGGGCAGCACGATGGGGCGGTTGGTCAAGGTGTGCGGCGCGATCGGCACCAGCACCCAGCCGGGAATGGACGGATGCAGCATGGGCCCGCCGGCCGAGAGCGCGTACGCGGTGGAGCCCGTCGGGGAGGCGACGATCAGGCCGTCGGCCCGCTGGTTGGCCACGAAGCTGCCGTCGACTTCCACGCGCAGCTCCACCATGCCCGAGGTGGAGCCGCGGTTGACCACGACGTCATTGAGCGCCAACGCCTCATAGACGCAATCACGTCCGCGCAGCACGCGCCCGTGCATCAGCGGGCGCACGTCCTCTTCGTACTCGCCCGCGAGCATCGGGGCCAGGGCCGCCTCGTAGCCCTCCAGCGGAATGTCGGTGATGAAACCCAGCCGGCCCATGTTGATGCCCACCAGCGGCGTGCCGTGGCTCGCCAGGCGCCGGCCGACACCCAGCATGGTGCCGTCGCCGCCCATGACCAGGCCCAGGTCGCAGTGCCGCCCGATCGCATCCAGGTCGCGCGTGGCGTAGCCCCGCAGGTGGGTGTGCGCAGCCGTCTCGTCTTCCACCGTCACTTCGCAGCCTTGCGCCTGGACGAAGTCAGCAATGGCGCGGATGGACTGGCACAGGTTCGCAGGCGCTGCGCGCGTGCGCGAGGCCTGGTATTTCCCGATGACGGCAACGCGGCGGAAAATGGACGACATGGCGTGATTACATCATCAAGGCGGCTGCCATGAAGGTGATTGCAGCGGTTGCGATGTTACGCGTTGTCCTAGAATGTTTTCATGCTGGACGAGCGCGCAAAACTTCTGCTCAAGGCGCTGGTGGAGCGCTACATCGCCGATGGGCAGCCCGTGGGCTCGCGCACGCTCTCGCGCGCGTCGGGACTGGAGCTTTCGCCCGCGACGGTGCGCAACGTCATGTCCGACCTGGAGGAGCTGGGCCTCATCGTCAGCCCGCATACCTCCGCCGGGCGCGTGCCCACCGCCAAGGGCTACAGGCTCTTTGTGGACACCATGCTCACCGTGCAGCAGGAAAGCCTGCCCGCGCTGCAGATCAAGCCCGAGCAGCCGCAGAAGGTGATCGCGCACGCGGCGCACATGCTCTCCAGCCTGTCGCAATTCGTCGGCGTGGTGATGGCACCGCGCCGGGCATCGGTCTTTCGGCACATCGAATTTCTGCGCCTGTCCGAAAAACGCGTGCTGGTGATCATCGTCTCGCCCGATGGCGACGTGCAGAACCGCGTGATCTTCACCGAATCCGACTACACGCAATCGCAGCTGGTGGAAGCCGCCAACTTCCTTAACGCCAACTACGGCGGCCTGGCCATCGAGCAGGTGCGCGAGCGGCTCAAGACCGAGGTGGACAGCCTGCGCGGCGAGATCGCTCAGCTGATGCAGGCGGCGGTGAGCGCCAGCAGCGAGGCGTTGAGTGCGTCGCAGGATGAAGTCGTGATCTCGGGCGAACGCAACCTGCTGGCCGTGAGCGATTTTTCCAGCGACATGGACAACCTGCGCCGCGCCTTCGGCCTGTTCGAGCAGAAGACACAGATCCTGCGCCTGCTCGATATCTCCAGCCGCGCCGAGGGTGTGCGCATCTTCATCGGCGGCGAGAGCCACGTGGTGCCGTTTGAAGAGCTTTCGGTGGTGAGCGCTCCGTATGAGGTTGACGGCAAAGTGGTCGGCACGCTGGGCGTGATCGGCCCCACGCGCATGCCCTACGACCGCATGATCCAGATCGTCGACATCACGTCCAAGCTGGTTTCCAATGCGTTGAGTCACCGGGCATAGCCTCTACAATGCGCGCGGTCCGCAACAGGCGGGCGCGCACGCGGGCCGTTAGCTCAGTTGGTTAGAGCAGAGGACTCATAATCCTTTGGTCGTTGGTTCAAGTCCAACACGGCCTACCAAGACAGTAAAAGAAAGTTCGCTACATAAAACATAGTGGACTTTTTCTTTTGATGTTGTCTGTAGGCAATCTGTAGGCAACTTGCTCGAATACATCACCAGCCCGGCAAGAAAAAAGCCCCTCGGCGGGGGCTCTTTAGGGACTAACAAAACGCGATGCCTCGCGCGCGCGTGCGAAGTGCGTGGTGAATACTGCGCGTGCCTTCAAAAATCCATCGGCCCATCGTCCTGCGCCATTGCCTGCCAGGCTTCATCACGCGGGCGCTGGGGCTTGTCTGGTGCCTGGGTGGCCTTGCGCTTTCTGCTCACGTTGTAGGCGCTCAGAACGGCATGCGCGAGTAAATCCAGCCCGACACGCGGCGCGCCTGTTTTGTCTGCCCACGGTTTCGGCGTCAAGGTTCCAGACAAGGCCACGCTTTCACCATCGGCCAGGGCCAGCAGCGCGGCGCATGGTTCAGGCGAAAAGCACACGGCATTGATGAAGTGGCTTTCCCCAGCCCCATCGGCGGCGCGCAGCTTGCAGGTGACGAACGGGCGGCCATTCTTGCCGGTGCGTTCTTGCGGTTTGCCGTACACAGTGCCAGCAATCAAAGCGTCAATCATGGCTGTTGTCCTTGTTCACGTGTTCCAGGGAAGGGTTGTTTTGCGGTGACTGTGTGTGCGCGCTCTTTCCCCCATACCCCCTAGCGGAGTCGCCGCAGTCGCCGCACTCCTCTGCGGTGGGTGCGGTGACTTCCTCAACCCCATAAGTCGCCGCAGTCGCCGCAGTCGCCGCAAGCCCGGCAAATTCCCTGCCCTTGCTGGTGACTTCCCAGCACTCGCGCGGCTTCCTGTCAGCGCCACGGTGAATCACGCGCGCCAGGTGCCCGGCACGTTCCGCACGGCGCAGCAGGTTGAACACGTCGGCAGGTTTGAGCCCCTTCGGGAAAGTGCTTTCAGTGGCCAGCAGCTTCGCGGCGTTGGTGCGCGACGTGGTGGCACTGGTGACGTGTTCACCACGTTCTGCAAACTCCGCAATCAGCCGCAGCAATGCCTGGGTGTTCACGCGGTCGGCAATGTGCACCACAACGCCAGTAGGCGCGGCGTCAACCTGGGGCAACCCGTTTTCTGGCCAGAACAGGCGCAGCGGCTCGCGCAGTTTTCCGAAGTTGCTTTTCTGGTGTTCCAGCAGCAGCGCTCCGGATTCGTCGCGGCTCATGAACAGGCGGCTTCGAACCGAGTTGTTCCATGCAGTAGAGCCCGAGTAACCCTCACCAGCTTCAGCCTTGCGTGCCCTGCTGGTGTTCTTGTCCACATGCGACAACAACAGCACGGCGGCGCTATTCTCTTTCGCCATAGTGCCCAAACTGCGGATGAAGGCACGTACCTGTCTGCGCTGGATTTCATCGCCACCGTAGGCGTCCGAAGCGTTGTCAATCACGACAAGCCCGGCACCCTGCGCAAGCTCGCGCAGCTCGGCATGGGTGGCAGTTGTCAGGCCATCGTCGCGCCTGTCTGCGGTGTAAAGCTCAGGGTTTGCGGTGCCGTCAACAATCGTCAGGTGTTGCGCAATCTGTTCTGGTGCAATGCCCCATTCGCGGCAGATATGCGCCAGGCGGTGGCGTACCACATCGCCCGAATCTTCCAGGCTCACGAACACCACACGGGCGGCTTCGGTGGCAATGCCGAAAAGCTCGCGGCCTGTCGCCACGGCAACGCAAAGCATCAAGGCAATCGTCGATTTTCCAGTGCCCCCATGCGCCCCCAGCAGCGCGACAACACCACACGGCAGGTAGCCATCCCACACGAAGCGCGGCGGCGCGCTGGGGCGGGTAAACACCCCGGCAACGTCAACCGGCAGCAGCAGCGGTGCAGGCTTGGGCGGCTCCTTGGCGCTTTCCAGCAGCTCGCGCAGCACGTCGTGTCCATCGCGCTGCGCCAAGTCGTTGCAATCGAAGTTGGGCGGCTCGCCAGCGGGCAGCAGCGCCACCAGCGCGCCTACATCGGCGGCGATGGCGTCGGCTTCATCTTCCTTGCCGACGTCCGGACAAAGCACCAGCCGCGCGGCGTTATCCCGTTCTCGAATAGCGCGCGCCACGGTGGCGACATTGCCCCAGCCAAAGCAGCAGATTGCAGCGTAGCCAGTCGCCTGCCAGATTGCCCATGCTTGCCCGATGCCTTCAACCAGATAGACAGGCTCACCCGGTCCAGGTGTTCCGACTACGTGCGAAGCCCCGGCCATCACGCAGCCGGGCAAGTTCATCTTCTTGCCCTGGGGCGGTATCAGTTGCAGGCTTTGCAGCTCACCGGTTTCAGCGTAGGCAGGAACAACCAAAGCCCCGGCCATCGGTTGCCCCCCGATATGGAAAGCATCGTCGGCAGGCAGCACGCGCAGGCTTTCGAGCGGCACGCCAGGCGCACCCTTGCGCACGATGTAGGCGTGCTGTTCCGTAGCGGGCACGCAGCGCGCCAGAACGTCGGCAGGTGCCATGCCCTTGCGCGGCGCGGGCAACGCCACCACGGGCCGAATGGTGGCCTTGCTGGGGCTTCGCTGCTGTGGCTTGTTCATGCGCCAGCCATGCGCGGCGGCAACGTGAAACAAGGTGCCAGCGCCCACGCCTTTGCCCGGCTTGATGCTGCGCAACGTGTCCGCAAAATCGCGGGCGTTGTAGCTGCTGCCCTGTTCGCTCCAGGCGCGCAGTTCGTTGGCATCAAGCCCGGCGGATTGCCCGGCCATCAGTACGTTTACCCATTCATCGCGCGGCAAGTCGGCAGGGATGCAATGCAGCGCGGCGCGGGCGCGTTCGATTTCAGCGGCCATCATGCGCGGCCCCCTTCCTCAAACAGATTCCACTGCGCAGACTCGCGGGCATCGTTCAGCTTCGCGGCGCGGTGTTCTGCCTTCGCTGCCTGCGTGCGGCGCTTTGCGCGGGCACTGCGCACCTGTTCGCACCAGTGCAGCACGTCCGGGCGCTGGGCTTCAATGCGCTGGTGTTCGCTCAGGCGGTACTCAGTCACCCATGCAATGCGGCCATCCTTGCAACCGCTGGCCTTGTCGCGCGTCTCGCAAACCCAGCCCCAGCAGTCGCGCAGGTGGTACACCACGGCACCCAGCCGGGTTGTGCTGGCTTCGAACACGCCAGCAAGCGAAGTCAGGCGCTCACCTTCGAACAGGCGGCGCAACACTTCAGCGGTAACGGTGTCTTTCTTTTGGGGCAGTTGCCCGATAAAATGGGGCTTGTCTGAAGTGCCCTCGATTGCGCTGTTTTTGGTGTAGTCGGGGGTATTTTTTTGCGTCATTGCGCTACCCCCATCGTATTTGCCAGCGCAAACAGGCAATGCGCCAGATTGCGCAAGCCGTCAGGGCCGATGCAAGCCCATGCGCTCAGGTATTCATGCTCGTTGAAAACGAACAGGCGGCAGGTTTGAGCGTCAAAGGCAATCTGCCCCAGCCCTTCGGGGTGTTTGTAAATCGTTTCCATTTACAGCACCCCCAGCAAAGCGCGAATGTCTGCCATAGGCCAGGCCAGGCGCGTGCCAATTCGGCGCGGGCGAATCGGGCCGTTTTCAAAACAAGCCCAGCCGCGCAAGGTTTGCTGCTGGTGCAGCAGGTAATGCGCAGCTTGCCGGGTGCCCACGAACGGGCGGGTTTCCAATTCTAGCGGCGGGAATTGTGTTTTAACGTCGGTTGTAGCTGTCAAAGTATTCACCTTTCCAAGCGCGTTGATTTGCGCTTGGGGTGAATTGCAAATTTGGGGTACGGTACCCCGTCAAACGGGGTAGGTTTTAGGGCGCGCACCCATAGGGGAACGGGGTATTAAACGGGGTGGGCTTCGGGTACCTCAGCGGGTGCGCTTGCCGTCTTGCACCAGTTGCGAAGCCCACCCCCCGGCGCGTCGGTGGTTGTTGCGTTCGTCTCGCGCCTTTTCAATATTCTTGCCAAGGTTCGAGCGGTCAACTCCCAGCCTATCGGCCAGGCGCTGCAAGGCCCCGCGCTTACCTTGCTTTTCCTCGGCTTCAAGCTCTTGCAAAAGCTGGGCGCGGCGCTGCTTTGGTGTTTCCTTTTGCGGTGTCTCTGGTGTTGCGATGGTGAACACGTAGGCGATGGATTGGTGTGCGCCCCACTCGTTCAGCCAGTCGATATGCACCAAGGCACTGTCCAATGCTGCGCCTTGTGCCCATTCCAGCGGTTGATATGCGAAATCAACTGCCGGAAGATTCTCATTTTCTACAGCCGCTTGCAGCCGGGTTTCCATGGCTTCAATGGTGCGAAGTTCGCCCAATGCCAGGTTCATCCCTTCGCTATCATCATCGGGCCATTGCTGGGGTAAGTCAGAATCCGCAATCAGGCGTGGCAAGTCACCAAAGCGGTAATAGCCGTCCTTGGTTTCTGGCAGCGTTATTCTTTTTTCTGGCACATCATCCCCTCAGTGCAACCCTGAAAAGGTGCCCCAGCAGGCGGGCAGGGAAACCCGCTTTTCGGTTCGCGGGCCTAGCTGGGGCGAAACGGTGTCAGGCGTGTTCCAGCCGCACCACGGCACGCGCACCCACGGCATGGGCGTAGCGCTGCACACTGCGCAGGGATGGCGCGGCCTTGCCCCCTTCCAGGCGGGCGATGGTGCTTTGCGTGGTGCCCATGCGCTGGGCGACGTCGGCTTGCGTCAATCCGGCGCGGGCGCGGGCGGCTATCAGTTCGCGGGCGATGGCGTATTCCTCGGCCTGGGCGTCGTAGGCAGCGTGGGTGTCTGCGTCTTGCAGTAACTCGGCTTTCAGCGTCTTGAGGGTTTTCATGTCTGTGCCTTCCATCGTTTCAGCGCGGTTTCAATCGCCCGGCGCGGTGTTGTCTGCGTCTTTTTGACGAACACATGCAGCACCAGCAATTGCCTGCCATGCATCGCGGCGTACACGGCGCGGGCGATGCCGTCGCGCCCCTTCATGCGCATCTCCCATAGCTTGCCCTCCAGCGGGCGGATATGGGGCAAACCTACCTGCTGCGGGCCGAATGCTTCCAGCAGCTCGGCAATGTGCACAAAGCTGGCGCGCATGTCTGCGGGCAGGGCCAGCAATTCCGGCTCGGCCAGCGGGTGCATGGTGACTGTCCATTGCTGCATCATATCTCTTTTTTGCTATTTTGTGGCAACGGCGCGCAGCTTGCCCGGTTCTGCCTGGGCATCAAACTGCACCACGGCCTGTTCCAGAATCCACGCTTCAAACTTTTCATGGTGCAGGCGCAATAAATCCAGCGGGCGCACGCGGTAATGCTTTTCAGCGGTGGCGCTGGGCTTGTGCCCTTGTATCTGCGCAATCACCCCAGCGGGCAATTCCAGCCATTCGGCCAAGCTGCCAAAGCTGCGGCGCAGGCCGTGCAGCGTCAGGTGCTCGATACCTGCCACCTTGCAGACATCGGCAAGGCGGTGGTTCGGGCGGCTTATCGGTTGCGCCAGGGTGTCGCTGCTGAAAACCCACTCACTGCGGCGCGGCAGCCCTGCAATCAGGTGGTGTACGTAGGGCGTCAACGGTATCAGCCGGGTTCCGTCCTTGCCTCCCTTGCTTTCGTCCTTGTCGCGGATGGAGAGGCTTTTCCATTGCGTGTTCACGTCGTCCCAGCGCAGGCCCAGCAGTTCGCCAGTGCGTGCACCAGTCAGCAGCAGGGCCAGCAGGTAAGCGCGAACCGTTGGGTTCAACCCCAGCACGGCGGCAAAGAATGCCGGTAGCTGTTCCTTCAGCAGTGCATCGCTTTTGGCTTGTGCCTTGCCCAGCGCTTCGCGGGTGGCGCGCCCCTTGGTGGCGTTGCTGGTGACAACCGGCGCATATTGCGGCTGTTCGGTGCACCAGTTCAGGAAAGCACGCAGCAGGCGCAGGGCAAGGCGGGCGTTCGTTGGGCGGGTTTTGCCTTCGCGTTCTGCCCACTGTTGCACGCGCTCGGGCGTCACGTCGGCAAGCTGCATCGGCGCGAAGCACGCCAGCAGGCCGGGTGCGGTGGTGCCTTTGCGGCGCTTCATCGGCTTGCCCCCTGGGGCCATCATGTCCACGTTGTCGCGCAGGTGCAGTGCCCCCCAGTGCGGGCGGCGGGCTTCGATATAGCTTGCCCATGCATCGCCCACGGTGACGGCCTGGGCTTGCTGCTGCGCTTGCTGGGCTTCGCGTTCTGCCTGTTGCTGGCGCTTGGTTTCGCGCACGTCCTGCCCGGTGTCAGTTACCATCTTCAGGCGCTGGGCTTCGGTGCGCGCTGCTGCCAGTGCCCAGCTTTTCACGTCGCCTATGGATTGCCGAATGGTTTTGCCGTTCAACCGGGCTTCAAAAACATAGGTTTTGCGCCCACCAGCAGCGGCGCGCAGCAGCAAGCAAGGTGCGTCACTGTCCCAGAGAAAGGCTTGTGACTTGCCGGGCGGGCAGGTGAAGGCGTCAACCCTTCCGGCGGTTAGTCTGGTGCGGCTTTTGGGTGTCGGCATGGAATCTGTAGGCAATCTGTAGGCAAATTGAAGCGAAACCGATGAACATCAATCAACGCGAGAACCATGAAAATATCGGCTAAGTTGTTGATTTACATTGATTGTAGCGATGACAATCAACGCATGCAAATAGTTCTCTAGCCCGACTCATAATCCTTTGGTCGTTGGTTCAAGTCCAACACGGCCTACCACTATTTCCTCTCCATGCAGGATACCGACGCTGCGACAGCTGTAGATGATCCCGGCCAGCAGAGCCAGGGTGGCGCGGGAGGGCTGGCGGCGCGGCTGGCCGGAGCTGCACTGGGGCCCGTGGGTGCAGACCATTACCTGAGGGCCTTCGATCGCCTGGACGCGGCGGGGCGGCCGGTACTGTCGTGGAACTGGGGCGCTGCCTTGGCGGGGCCTGCGTGGCTGGCGTTTCGCGGCTTGTGGCGTTTCCTGCTCGTCTATGGTCTGGCCCTGGCTGCGGTGCTTGCGGCATTGGCGTTTGCCAGCAGCCAGGCTTTGCTGCCCGGTGCCATTGCTGCCGGATTGGCGCTGGCCATTCTGCTTGCGGGAGCCGTGGGTCTGGGGCTGCGGGCCGATGTGCTGGTGCATGGCCAGGTGCAGCGGCGCATTCAGTCGGCGGTGGCTGCGGCGCCCACCATCCAGCAGGCCATCGATGCGCTGGGCAAGGCAGCACCCGGCAAGGCCAGGCTGTGGCTGGTGGCGCTGGCCTCCGTTGCGTGCGCTGCCGTGCTGGTGCTGGCGGGGCTGGCATGGCGCGGCGGTGCCTTGGAAGGGAATGCGCCGTTGCGCAGTGAATCCGTGTCCGGCCCGGTGGGTTCGATGGCGGAGGCTGCGCCGCGTGCACGAGCGCCGCAGCCGAAGCCGGAACCCGCGGCTGTGGTTGCAGAGATTCCGGAGCAGGATGGGGGGCGGGCGCAAGCGGTTCAGGATGGCACGGAGGCGGCGCTGGCGGCGTTGGCCAAGCCGGCCGCGGTCGCAGGCAAAGGTGCGAGCGCACGGCCACCGGCGCGCGCGCCGGTGGCCGCAAAGCCAAAGGGTGCTGCTGCCGGGAAGGAGCCTGCCCGTGCAGCCACCGCTTCCGGCGCCGGCGGACGCAGGCTCTACATCAACGTGGGCATTTTCGCGGACCCTGCCAACGCCCGCCGTGCCAATGATCAATTGCGCCAGGCAGGACTGCCTTCCGCCGTGGATACCCTGGCGCGCCCGGGCAACAAGCAGCTGCAGCGCGTGCGCGTCGGCCCGTTCACGTCCGCGGCGCAGGCCAACGAGGCGGCGGCCAGGGTCCGGTCGCTGGGCTTGGATGCCGTGCCGGCCGTGCAGTGAAAAGGAGGCATCGAATGCAATGGATCGAATTTTTGCGGCCTGGCCTGGTCGCCGTGGGTGCGGCGGCGCTGGCGGCCTGCGCTTCCGCCCCGTGGGCGCCTTCGCCGCAACCCGCGCCTCTGGGCCGCGCCGATGCGCCCGCGGGCGGTGCCTGCAATGCCACGGCGGCGCAGGCGGTGCGCGGCAGGAGTGCCGATGCGCAAACGGTGGAGCAGGCGCGCGTATCGTCCGGTGCCCGCAGGGCGCGGGTGCTCTACCCCGGGCAGGTGACGACCAAGGAATTTGACGCTGAGCGGCTCAACCTTGATGTGGATGCCAAGGGGGTGATCCTGGCGGCGCGCTGCGGCTGAAGAGGGCGCCATGGCCTCGCTGAGCGTCCATGGCGCACCTGCGGGCGCGTGACGGAGCCCGTGTCACCGTCATTGCCGGATCACCCGGGCAAAAACAATTCCTGAAGGTCGCTCAGGAAATCAAAGCCGCGTTCGGTGGGCTGGATGTGGACCAGATTGGTCTTGAGCAGGCCCTTGGCTTCGGCGGCCTTCAGGCCTTGCGTGATGGCGGTGACGGGCTGTCCGGTGCGGGTGCAGAAGTCGCGCACCAGAAAGCCGTCCTTGAGCCGCAGGGCATTGAGCATGAATTCAAAGGCCAGGTCCTGTTTGGAGACTTCATGCTCCTGCGCCACGGCGTTGCCGGCCAGTGCGTGCTCCATGTACTGTTTCGGGTCGCGATAGCGCACCTGGCGCATCACCCGGTGGGCAAAACTCAGCTTGCCGTGGGCGCCCGCGCCTATGCCGATGTAGTCGCCGAACTGCCAGTAGTTGGTGTTGTGCGTGCAGCGGTGCGCCGCCTTGGCAAAGGCGGAAATCTCGTAACGCGCAAGGCCCGCCGCTTCGGTCAATGCCGTGATGCGGTCCAGCATGGCGTAGGCAACATCGCCGTCGGGCAGGCGCGGCGGGTATTTGGCAAACAGCGTGTTGGGCTCTATCGTCAGGTGGTAGATGGAGAGGTGCGGCGGCGCAAAGCCGAGCGCCGTGCGCACGTCTTCTTCCAGCTGCGCCGGGCTCTGGCCGGGCAGGGCGTACATCAGGTCGAGGTTGAAGGTGTCAAAGCACTGTGCGGCTTCCTCGGCGGCGGCGCGCGCCTGTGCCGCGTCGTGCACCCGGCCGATGGCTTTGAGGTGTGCGTCGTTGAAGCTTTGCACGCCGATGGACAGGCGCGTCACGCCGGCGGCGTGAAAGGCCTTGAAGCGGTCCTTCTCGAAGGTGCCTGGGTTGGCCTCCAGCGTGATTTCGCAGCCGGCTTCCAGCATCAGGCGGGCGCGGATCATCGCGATCAGGCGGTCGATCGATTCGGGTGAGAACAGGCTGGGCGTGCCGCCGCCGATGAAGATGCTGCTGACCGTGCGGCCCCAGACGAGTGGCAGCGTTGCTTCCAGATCGGCGGTGAGGGCGTCGATGTAGCGCGCCTCGGGCGTGCCTTCGCCTTCCTTGATGGCGTGTGAATTGAAGTCGCAGTAGGGGCACTTCTTCAGGCACCACGGGATGTGCACGTAGAGGGAGAGCGGCGGCAGGCTGGGCAGGCGCAGCGGGCCGGGGCCGATGTAGCGCTGCATGTCCTGCAGGGCAGGATTGTCGTGGTTCATGGACGGTCCGTTCTGAAACAATAGCTGCCAACGCTTGTCCAGAAAGCGTTGGAGCCCAAAATCACCTGAAACCGGAGGTGCGTCCGGCTCAGAGCCAGCACTCTCGCATGAGAGAAAGCATCTGCTGCGCCGCGCGCCCTCTATGGCTGTGGGCGTTCTTGACTTCCGGCGGCAGCTCGGCAAAGGTCTTGCCGAATTCCGGCAGAAACATCACCGGGTCGAAGCCGAAGCCGCCGCTGCCGCGCGGCGCGCGGGTGATTTCGCCGCGCACGCGGCCGACGGCGATCAGGGGTTCGGGGTCTTCGGGGCTGCGCACGGCCACCAGGGTGCTGACCATGCTGGCGCGCCGGTCGTCGATCGATGCCATTTGCTCGAGCAGCGCACGCACATTGTTGGCGTCGCCCTTCTCGTAGCCGAAGCGCGTGGCAAAGCTGGCCGTCTGCACGCCGGGTTCGCCGCCAAAGGCCTGCACGCACAGACCGGCGTCGTCGGCCAGGGCGGGCAGTCCGCTGGCCTGGCTGGCGTGGCGCGCCTTCACCAGTGCGTTTTCCACGAAAGTGTGAAAAGGCTCCTCGGCCTCGGCCACCCCCAGGGCCTCCTGGGTGACAAGCTCCACGCCCAGCGGCGCCATCAGGGCCTGCAGTTCGGCGAGTTTTCCCAGGTTGTGGGATGCAAGAACAATTTTCATGAAAACAGGCTGTAGCGCTTTACAGTAAAGCGCGGACAGCTCTCATTTGGAGAGTGATTGGTGCTGCAGCGCCAGCAGCTGCGTGATGCCGGTCTCGCCGAGCTGCAGCAGCCGGTCGAGTTCGCCGCGCGAGAACGTGGCGCCTTCGGCCGTGCCCTGCAGCTCCACATACTGCCCGGCGCCGGTCATCACGATGTTCATGTCGGTGTCGCAGGCCGAGTCTTCCACGTATTCCAGGTCGAGCAGCGGCGTGCCCTGCACGATGCCGACCGACACGGCGGCGACGGCGCCCGTGAGCGGGCTTTCGGTGATTGCGCCGCTGGCGAGCAGCGTGGCCACCGCATCGTGCGCCGCCACCCAGGCGCCGGTGATCGAGGCGGTGCGCGTGCCGCCATCGGCCTGCAGCACGTCGCAGTCGAGCGTGATGGTGCGTTCGCCGAGCTTCTTCAGGTCGAACACCGCGCGCAGGCTGCGCCCGATCAGGCGCTGGATTTCCTGCGTGCGCCCGCTCTGCTTGCCCTTGGCGGCCTCGCGCGCGCCGCGTGTGTTGGTGGCACGTGGCAGCATGCCGTATTCGGCCGTCACCCAGCCTTCGCCGCTGCCGCGTTTGTGCGGCGGCACTTTTTCTTCCACCGATGCGGTGCACAACACCTTGGTCGCGCCGCATTCGATGAGCACCGATCCTTCCGCGTGCACGGTGTAGTGGCGGGTAATGCGCACGGGGCGCAGCTGGTCGGCGGCGCGGTTGCCGCTGCGGCAATAAGAGGTCATGGGTCTTCTCTGCTGGATGGGACCGCCCTTGGCGGCCGCGGAACGGGGCGATTCAGCCTTGCGCCTTGCGCGCGGCCGTGCGCCGGATGGTTTCGTTGATTTCGGCGATGGAGCGTTCGATCGCCTTGTCGTCCAGCACCTCGTCTGCCGGATCGAAATCGTCGGTCTGAATGGTAGAGGCAAACCCGTCTTCGCTGCCGGTATCGATGCCATCGTCCTTGTCCGCATCGGGGATGATGGGCGTATCCCATTGCAGGGCCAGCGCGGTGACGTTGTCGCTGCCGCTGCCGGCGTTGCGCAGGGCGAGGTCGACCAGCATGGGCACGGCTTCGGCGACGCGCTGGCGCGAGAGGATCTGCACGATCGCCTCATCGCTCACGGCATCCCACAGGCCATCCGAACACAGCAGCAGGCGATCGCCCGCATCCAGCAGCACGGCGTTGGAGACGTCGTACAGCGGCCGCGCAGGCGAGCCCAGGCAGGTGAAGAGCACGTTGCGGTTGACCGGCTCGGCGCCCAGGGCGCCCTGCAGCTCGCGGTACGAATGGTCGCGGGTGCGCGCCAGCAGCGCGCCGCCGCGCACCAGATAGGCGCGCGAGTCGCCGCAGTGGGCCCAGCGGACCTGGCCGTCCTGCACCAGCGCCACCACCAGCGTGGTGCGCGGCGCATCGGGCAGGGAGCGCGATTTGGCATAGGCCAGGATGGCATCGTGCGCGGCGATCACGCTGGCGGAGAGAAACAGCGCCACATCGTCGAGCGCCGGTCTGGCTTCGCGCTGAAAGCGCAGGGCCACGGTCTGAATGGCGATCTGGGCCGCCACTTCGCCCTGCGGATGGCCGCCCATGCCGTCCGCCAGCACGAACAGACAGGCTTCGCGCGTGTAGGCGTAGCCCATGCGATCTTCGTTGTTGGCGCGCCCGCCCTGGCGGCTGAGCTGGAAAACCGAAAATTTCATTTGGGCCGCATTCCTGTCGCAGCCGGCACCGTCGGCTTGATGATGGTTTTCTTCGCATCGCTGACGAAGGTATCGAGTTGCAAACGCATCTTCTCCGCCATCGACAGACGCGTGTAGCGGCGCTCACCCTCGCGTGAAAGCTCTTTCTGCAGCGCGAACACCGACTGCGGGCGGTCCAGCGGGTTCAGCGCCATGCACCACTCCACCAGCTCGATCAGATTGTCCGAATAGACGCCGCGCAGCTTCTGCAGCGACAGCGCCATCTTGTCCTTGGTCTGGCGCTGCGGCGCCTCGGTCGGCGGATAGCCCTGCATGCAGGCGAACATGCAGGCGCCGATGGCGTAGATGTCCGTCCAGGGCCCCAGCGCCGAATCACGCCGGTACATCTCGGGCGCGGCAAAGCCCGGCGTGTACATCGGGCGGGTGAAGTTGCCTTCCTTCGAGAGTACCTCGCGCGCCGCGCCGAAGTCGATCATCACCGCGCGGTTGTCGTCGGTGATGAAGACATTGGCTGGCTTGATGTCCAGGTGCAGCATCTTGTGCTGGTGCACCACCCGCAGGCCGCGCAGGATTTCATCGAACAGCGAGCGGATCGTGGATTCGCGAAACACCTTGTCCTGCTTGAGGCTTCTGGCAGTGACGATGAACTCCTGCAGCGAAGCGCCCTCCAGGTAGTTCATCACCATGTAGACGGTGTCGTTCTCGCGAAAGAAATTGAGCACCGTCACGACGGATGAATGCGCAATCTGCGCCAGCGCGCGCCCCTCCTCGAAGAAGCTCTTGAGCCCCAGGCGGTAGAGCGAGAGTTTTTCCGGCGCCACCTGCGGCTGCAGTTCGCCCTGCGCGCGCGTCGCCAGCGATGCGGGCAGGTACTCTTTGATTGCCACCTGCTGACCGTCGCGGTCCAGCGCCAGATAGACGACGCCGAAACCCCCGGCGGCGAGGCGCCGCATGATGCGATATCCGCCTATGGACGTGTCTTCAGGCAGCGGTGCAGGCTTGACCTTGGGCGATGACATGGCGCTGGATCAATACGGGCACCTGACCGACACGGGATAATCCCGGAATCGCAGCGCATCAATCACGGAAAGCTTCATGGCAGTTTATAGCATGACCGGCTACGCCAGCGTTCAGCAGAAAGCGGCTCGAACGCAGGGCAGGGACGATGGCGCCAGGCTCGGGTTGGAGGTGCGCTCGGTCAACAGCCGCTTTCTCGATGTGAGCCTGCGTCTGGCCGATGAACTGCGCCAGCATGAATCGGCGCTGCGCACCCTGGTGTCCCGCCAGCTCAAGCGCGGCAAGGTCGAGCTGCGCGCGTTTGTCGTCTCTGCGGAAGCGGGCGCGCTGCACGCGCCGGATACGGCCACGCTGCAGCGCATGGCCGCGCTGCAGGAGGGCGTGCGCGCCTGGCTGCCGGAAGCACGGCCCCTGTCCGTTGCGGACATCCTTCGCCTGGGAACGGCGGTGGGCGGGCCCCAGGCCGAATGGGGCGAGGTACTGCTGGAGCTGGCCCGGCAGGCACTGCAAGGGCTTTGCGCGGCGCGCGAACGCGAGGGCGAGCGCCTGGTGCAGATGCTGCTGGAACGCGTGCAGCAGCTGCGTGCGCTGGCGCTGCAGGCTGGCCCGCTGGTGCCGCAGCTGGTGCAGCAGCAGCGCCAGAAGTTTCTCGACCGCTGGCAGCAGGCTCTTCAATCTGCCGAGGGCAGCCCCATGCCCGAGGCGGCGCAGGAGCGCGCGCTGGCGGAGGCGACCGCCTTTGCCCTGCGCATCGACGTGGCCGAAGAGATCACGCGGTTGCAGTCGCATCTGGACGAGATCGAGCGCCTGCTTCAGCAGGGCGGCGAGGTCGGCAAGCGGCTGGACTTTCTCATCCAGGAACTGCACCGCGAGGCCAACACGCTGGGCTCCAAGTCCGCCAGCATCGAGCTCACGCGCATCAGCGTGGACATGAAGGTGCTGATCGAGCAGATGCGCGAGCAGGTGCAAAATATAGAGTAGTCAAAACAATAGCTGTCAACGCATGCCTATGATGGATTATCCGGGGAATTTGTTTGTGGTTTCAGCCCCCAGCGGCGCGGGCAAGTCGAGTCTGGTGAACGCGCTGATGGAGCTCGATGCGCTGGTGCGTCCGTCGATCTCGCACACCACACGCGTGCCGCGCGGGCAGGAGATGGATGGGCGCGAATACCACTTCACCACGGTGGAAACGTTTGATGCGATGGTGGCCGCCGATGCCTTCGTCGAATGGGCCAACGTGCACGGCAACCGCTATGGCACCTCGCGCCAGGCCATCGAGGAGCGCGTTGCCCAGGGCGGCGACGTGATTCTGGAAATCGACTACCAGGGCGCCGAGCAGATCAAGCGCGCGTTTGCGAACGCGGTGCTGGTGTTCGTGCTGCCGCCGAGCTGGGAAGAATTGCGTGCCCGGCTGCTGCGCCGGGGCGAGGACAGCGCCGACATCATCGACAAGCGCCTCGCCAACGCCGCGCAGGAGATGGACCAGGTGGAAAAATTCGACTTCGTTATAATCAACGAGGTCTTTGAGCGCGCACTTTTCGACCTGAAAACCATTGTTCATGCCCAGCGCCTGAAGGTGGCCGCGCAGCGCAGAGCCCGCGCCGATACTTTCAAATCGCTGCGCCTCGCCTAGGTCACACCGGAGAATCTCACATCATGGCCCGCATCACCGTGGAAGACTGCCTCGAGCACATTCCCAACCGTTTCCAGCTCGTGCTGGCTGCCACCTACCGCGCCCGCATGCTCAGCCAGGGGCATGCGCCCAAGATCGAAAGCCGCAACAAGCCCGGCGTCACGGCGCTGCGCGAGATCGCTGCCGGCAAGGTGGGCCTGGAGATGCTGAAAAAAGTGCCCGGTTGACATTACGTCACGCATTTGACACAAAAAGCACCGCAAGCCGGTGCTTTTTTGTTGTCTGCCGGGACTGCAAAGCTGCGTGCCGCTACATTTAGGGGATGGGTGAAGGCTCGAAATTGCAGCTGGCCGATGATGTTGCCGTGCAGGATGCTCCGGCGCGCGCGGCTGCGGCTGCCGATCCTGCCCTGGGCGCTGCGGCCGCGCAGTTTGCCACGCTGGCGCAGAAGCTGCATTATCTGGACGAGGCGGCGAGCGAACGGGTGCGCCAAGCCTACCACTACGCCGATCAGGCGCACCTGGGGCAGTTGCGCAACAGCGGCGAGCCCTACATCACCCACCCGATTGCGGTCGCCAGCCTGTGTGCGGACTGGAAGCTCGATGCCGAGGCACTCATGGCCGCCCTGCTGCACGATGCGCTGGAGGACTGTGGCGTCAGCAAGGCCGATCTGATAGAGCGTTTTGGCGCACCGGTGGCCGATCTGGTCGATGGGCTGACCAAGTTGGACAAGCTGCAGTTCAACACGCGCGAGGAAGGCCAGGCGGAATCGTTTCGCAAGATGCTGCTGGCGATGGCGCGCGATGTGCGCGTGATCCTCATCAAGCTGGCGGACCGTACGCACAACATGCGCACCCTGGGCAGTGCGCCGCGCAGCAAATGGCACCGCATCGCCTCGGAAACGCTGGAAATTTACGCACCCATCGCGCACCGGCTGGGCCTGAACCAGACCTACCGGGAGCTGCAGGATCTGTCGTTTCGCCATCTGCACCCCTGGCGCTATGAGACGCTGGCCAAGGCGGTGGCGCGCTCGCGCGGGCGCCGCCGGGAGGCAGTGCAGAAGGTGCAGGCCGAGGTCGAGGCCGCATTTGCCCGGCAGGGCATGCCGGTGCGCCTGTCCAGCCGCGAAAAAACCCTGTACGGCATCTACCAGCGCATGCAGGGGCGCCACCTGAGCTTTGCGCAAGTGGTGGACCTTTCCGGCTTTCGCGTGGTTGTACCGACCATCACCGATTGCTATACCGCCATCGGCGTGCTGCACCAGCTCTACAAACCGGTTCCGGGCAAGTTCACCGACCACATTGCCATCGCCAAGGCCAATGGCTACCAGTCGCTGCACACCACGCTCGTGGGGCCCGCCAGCCTGAACATCGAATTCCAGGTGCGTACCGAGGAGATGCACATCGTCGCCGAGGCAGGCGTGGCGGCGCACTGGCTCTACAAGGCGCAGCACAAGGGCGGGGCCGAGGCGCAAAAGCTGGGCACGCGCTGGCTGCAGTCGCTGCTGGACATCCAGAACGAGACGCACGACGCAACCGAATTCTGGGAACACGTCAAGGTCGATCTCTTTCCGGACGCGGTCTATGTCTTCACGCCACGCGGCCAGATCATGGCGCTGCCCAGCGGAACGACGGTGGTGGATTTCGCCTACGCCATTCACAGCGATGTGGGCGATCACACGGTGGCGGCGCGGGTGAACCACGAACAGGTGCCACTGCGCACCGTGCTCAAGACCGGCGATGTCGTCGAGATCATGACGGCGCCCGAGGCTGAGCCCAATCCCGCATGGCTGGGCTTTGTGAAGTCTGGCCGTGCGCGCTCCAAGATCCGGCTCTACCTCAAGACGCTGGCGCAGAAGGAATCGGTCGGATTGGGCGAAAAGCTGTTGGCGCAGGCGCTGCGTGCCGAGGGCGTGCAACAGCTGCCGACCGAGCAGGAGCATGCAGCGCTGTGGGAGAAGCTGCTGCGCTTTACCGGCCACCGCACGCGCGATGAACTGCTGACCGACATCGGCCTGGGCAAGCGCGTGGCGCGCATCGTCGCGCGTCGCATCGTCGCATTGCTCTCCGAGGGCGGCCTGCGCCCCGATGTGCTGCTGCTCACGCGTGAGCGCTACAGCGCCGAGGACAGTCTCTCGCAGGGCGGTGTGCTGCTCGATGGCAGCGAGCGCGCAACCGTGCACTACGCCAGATGCTGCCATCCGGTGCCGGGCGATCCCGTGGTCGGCTACCTGGAGCGCGGCGAAGGCCTGGTCGTGCACCACGCCCAGTGTGAAGTGGCGCGGGAACTCCAGCGCAAGGATGGCGAGCGCTTTCTCAGTGTGGACTGGGCCGATGAGCCCACACGCAATTTCGAAGCCGCCATCACGGTGACGGTGAACAACCACAAGGGCGTGCTGGCGCGCGTGGCCACCGAGCTTGCCAGCTGCGAGGCCGACATCGTGCACATGGACATGGATGACGCCACCGGCACCACGGCCGATCTGCGATTCACCGTGGCGGTGCGCAATCTGGCGCATGTCGAATCCATTCTGCGCAGCCTGCGGCGCATGAATGTCGTGCTCAAGGTAGAGCGGGTGTTTTCCGCCAGCGCCTGAGGAAACCCTGAGTTTTTTCAGCGCTGGTGCCGGATGGCGTTTTTTGGCCGGAAGGCCTTGCAGACCGCATCCACGGTTTCCAGGTAGGGCCCGCCGATCAGGTCGATGCAGTAGGGCACTGCGGCAAAGATGCCGGGCACGAGCGCGCTGCCGTCGCCGTTCTTCAACCCTTCCAGCGTTTCGGCAATCGCCTTGGGCTGGCCGGGCAGGTTGATGATGAGGCTTTGCCCGCGGACCACCGCCACCTGGCGCGAGAGGATGGCCGTGGGCACGAAGTGCGCGCTGATGCGGCGCATCTGTTCGCCAAAGCCGGGCATCACCTTGTCGGCCACGGCCAGCGTGGCCTCGGGCGTCACGTCGCGCGGCGCGGGGCCGGTGCCGCCCGTGGTCAGGATCAGTGCGCAGCCTTGCTGTGCCAGTTCGATCAGCGTGGCGCTGATGCCTTCCTTCTCATCCGGAATCAGACGCGCTTCGAAGGTGATGGGGTTGTGCAGTGCGCGCGTGAGCCAGTCCTTGAGCGCGGGCAGCCCCTTGTCTTCATAGACGCCGCTGCTGGCGCGGTCGCTGATCGAGACGATGCCGATCTTGACCGGTTCGGGGGCGGGCAGCGCAGGAGGGGCGGTTTCAGTCATGGTCTTCCTCGGGCGCTTGAAGTAGCTGCGCGCGCAGCACCTGGAACAGCTCGCGGTAGGCGCGGCTTCTGCGCGGCGCGGCGCCTTGCGAGACTTCGGTGGCCGTCAGCGGCGGGTTGTCCTTGCGCGCCTGGCGGATCAGCGTGCGCAGGCGCTGGACATCGCTGCCGGGCTGCTCGGCCAGCCAGGGCTCCAGCGCCGCGTCGTCGGCCAGCAGGCGTTCGCGCCACTGCTCAGCCTGGTGCAGCGCCAGCACCTCCTGCTGGTGGCCCGCGCCGTCGCTGGCCACGCTTTCGCGCGCCTTGGTCAGGGTGTCTTCGTCGAGCTTGCGCATCAGCTTGCCCACGAGCTGCATCTGCCTGCGCAGCCCTTCGCGTGCGGTGATGCGCTTGGCCTCGGCCAGCGCTTCGAGCAGCCGCTCGGGCAGTTGCAGGCCATCGAGGCGATCCGCGCTCAGGGTGAGCAACGCTGCGCCCAGCGCCTGCAGCTCGGTGCTCTCGCGCTTGAGATCGGTCTTGCTCTGGCCGGGCGTGCCGCGCAGCTCGGACTTGAACTGTTCGTCGAGCTCGCTGCCTTCGGCGATGAACTGGCCTTTGACGTAATAGCCTCGGGTGGGTTTGCGTGGCATTGAGATGCGGGGAATTTTGCTTGTGGAGGCCGCCCACGGATGGGCGCCAAGTATCATAGCCGCCGCCATGAATACCACTGCCAACGCAACGCCCGAAGCGGGCTTCAGCTATTCGCGCCCCTTCTTCGAAGACCTGGTCGATCAGGCACTGGCGCATGCCCGCAAGCTCGGCGCGACGGACGCGGGCGCCGATGCGTCCGAGGGCTGTGGCCTGTCGGTCGGCGTGCGCCGCGGGCAACTGGAGAGCGTGGAGCGCAACCGCGATAAATCGCTGGGCGTGACGGTCTATATCGGCCAACGGCGCGGCAACGCCAGCACCTCGGATTTTTCCGTCCAGGCGGTGCGCCAGACGGTGCAGGCGGCGTATGACATCGCGCGCTTCACCGCCGAAGATCCGGTGGCCGGGCTGCCCGATGCGGCGGACATCGCGCCAGAGGCTTCGCACCGCGATCTGGACCTGTTCCACCCCTGGGCCGTCACCAGCGAGGAGGCGGCGCGCATGGCGCTGGAATGCGAAGAGGCGGCACTCAAGACCCACAAGCGCATCACCAACAGCGAAGGCGCGGGCGTCTCGGCGCAGCAAAGCCATTTTTTCAGCGCGCACACGCGCGGCTTTCGTGGCGGCTACGCCAGCTCGCGCCACAGCCTGTCGGTGGCGCCGATCGCCTCGCTGCCTGGCAAACATGGCGAGATGCAGCGCGATTCCTGGTACAGCTCCGAGCGCGACGCGGCGCACCTGGCCACGCCAGCGGCTGTCGGGCGCTATGCGGCCGAGCGCGCGCTCTCCCGCTTGGGCGCGCGCAAGATCGCGACTACCGCCTGCCCGGTACTGTTTGAATCACCGTTGGCGGCGGGGCTGCTCGGCGGCTTCGTGCAGGCCGTGAGCGGCGGTGCGCTGTACCGCAAGAGCAGTTTTCTGCTCGATTCACTGGGCAAGCCGGTTTTTCCGAGCCACATCGAAATCCTTGAAGACCCTTTCGTGCCGCAGGGCAAGGGCAGTTCGCCGTTTGACGACGAAGGCGTGCGCGTGGCGCCGCGCAAGGTGGTCGAAGGCGGGCGCGTGGCGGGCTATTTCCTCTCCAGCTATTCGGCGCGCAAGCTGGGCATGCACACCACCGGCAATGCGGGTGGCTCGCACAACCTCACGCTGATGTCCAAGCGCACCAGGGCGGGCGACGATCTGCCCGAGATGCTGCGCAAGCTTGGCACCGGTCTGTTCGTGATCGAGCTCATGGGCCAGGGCGTGAACTACGTTACCGGCGACTATTCGCGCGGTGCCAGCGGCTTCTGGGTGGAAAACGGCGAGATCGCCTACCCGGTGCACGAGATCACCATCGCGGGCAATCTCAGGACCATGTTCAAGGGCATCACCGCCGTGGGCGCCGATGCCTATGGCTATGGCGCCAAGACGGTGGGCTCCATCCTCGTCAACCGGATGACGCTGGCGGGCAGCTGACCGGCGTACCGGCGGTCGCGCAGCCTGCGTGCCCGGGATGCTGCCGTGGACGCAGGCCCACCCGCCCTGCGTGTTGCCACTATCGTGACCGACGCTCAGGGAGAGAGCATCCCGGTCAGCGCCGCCAGGTCCTGGGCCGCTGCCCGGCTGGCGGTGGCCTCGACATCCCGGTAACGCCGGATCAGCAGGGCGCCCACCGGCGTCAGGCGGGTGCCGCCGCCGTGCGCGCCGCCCAGGGTGGTCTCGATCGCCGGGGAGCGCAGCGCGCCGCTGAGCTCTTCGAGCAGCATCCACGCGCGCCGGTACGACATGCCCATCCGCCGGGCCGCGCCCGCGATGGATCCCGTTTCGGCCACCGCCTCCAGCAGCGCGATCTTGCCGGGTCCGACGGCGATCGTCTTGCCCCGATAAATGCGCAGACGGAATTGAACTTTTGCCTTCATGCGGCGTATTTTTACCGCCGGAACTGGGGATGCTCAAGATACGATATATTCCTTCAAACATATCGAAGGAGAGGCCACCCATGAAACCCACTACCTATACCCTCCACGGTGTCAGCGGTCTGCTGGCATTGGCTTTGGCCGGCTGTGGCGGCAGCGACGATCCCGTGAAACCCGATCCGCCCGCCGCCAGCATCAGCCTGGCGGGCAGCGTGGCCACGCCGACCGACTTCACCAGCGCCACCCTGAAGGCGAAATACACCGAGGTCGAGCAGACCGTCAGCTACCTTGCCGGCACCACCCCGACGGTCAAGAACTACCTGGGCGTGTCCCTGTTCGACGTGGTGCAGGATGCGCTCGCCGCCGACAACAAGACCCCCGGCGCCACCAACCCCGGCAATGCGGGCCGTCGGCTGATCGAGCATTACGTGCTCGCCACCTCCACCGACGGGTACCAAGTCGCGTATTCGCTCGGCGAGTTGAGTCCGGGCTTTGGCGGCAGTCCGTCCGCCAGCGGCCAGCCGTTGATCGCCTATGCCGAGAAGGCGGGCGGCGCGGTGGCGGCATTGGACGACAGCACCGATGGGCCGTTCCGCATCACCGTGCCGGGCGACGTCAAGGGCGGGCGCTACGCGTCCAACGCCGTCAAGCTCGAAGTGGGGGTTCCGTCAGCGACGCCATACTCCGGCACCGATCCCGCCGGGGGGCAGTCGACCACCGTCATCATCGATGGCAAGGTCAAGGCCGCCCGCACCTTCACCGTGGACGATCTGAAGGCGCTGCCTGTCCAGACCGCCGTCTACAACGGCACCACCTACAAGGGCGCGGGGCTGTACGACCTGCTCAAGACCACCGTGGGCCTGACGACTTCCAGCCGCAAGAACGCCGAGCTGTCGATGTACGCCGTGGCGATTGCCACCGACGGCTTCCGCTCCGTGGTTTCCCTGGGCGAAATTTCCCCCAGCTTCGGCAATCGGCCCGCCATCGTGGCCTATGAGCGCGAGCACGACACCGACCCGACCCTGGGCCCCACCGGCGCACTGCGGCTGATCATCTCCAGGAATGCCGCGACCCCAGAGTCCGCGGGCGCGCGACAGGTCTCCAACCTGGCTGAAATCCAGGTGTTCGAAGCAGGCACGCCTTGATCCTGCGCCCGCTGCTGGCGATCGCCGCCGCTGCCCTGCTGCTGGCGTGCGGCGGCGGCGAGATCTCCAGCCCCGCCGAGGCGGCGACGGCCGCGTGCCGCGCCAAGGCCGGCGCCGACGAGCAGCTCGCCTGCTTTACCGCCCTGTACGGCGTGACGCCGTTGGAAGCGCCGCCCGTGGTGTCGGATGCGCGTTTTGCCGCCGGGGTGCGCCTGTTCACCAGCACCCGGCTTTCCGGCACCGGCACGGTGGCCTGCGTGTCCTGCCACGCCAACAACAACGCCGGGGTCGAGGGCTTCACCCTGCTGGATGGCCGCACGCTGGCGCGCGCGCTCCACCCCAGTCTGCGCGGCGGTGATGCCGACGACCCGGCCAACACCACGTCCATCCACCGCAACGCGCCCGATCTGGTGAACAAGCTGCTGGGTGCGCCGCAGTTCATGTTTCACGATGGACGGGTGGCGGCCGATGGCAAGGGCGGTTTCATCACGCCCGTGGGCGACCAGTTGCCCCCCGGGCTGGAGAACCTGGTGGCGGCGCAGGCGCTGGTACCACTGCTGGCGCGCGACGAGATGCTGGGCTATGCGCCCGGCAGCAACGGCGGGCGCTCGGAGAACGCGACGGCGGGCCTCGTCGGCGACCCGGTGGAGGCCAACCCGCGGCCCGTATGGAACGCGGTGATGCAGCGCGTGCTGGCCGATCCGGCACTCGCCGGCGTGCTGGCCGACGCCTTTCCCGAGGTGCCGCCCGCCGACCTGGGCATCCAGCACGTGGCCAATGCGCTGGCAGCGTTCCAGACGCGGCGCTGGAACGCGGGGCGATCGACCTACGGTTTCCACGGCTGGCTGCGCGACCGCGCACGCTGGCCGCTGGCCGCGGACGAACTGCGCGGCGCGCTGACGTTCTTCGACCGGGGGCGCTGCGCCCAATGCCACAACGGGCCGAAGCTGACCGACTCCAGATTCCACAACCTGGCCGTGCCGCAGATCGGCCCCGGCTTCGGCAGCGGCGCCGCCGGGACGCCGCGCGCGGACAAGGGCCGCTACGAGGTGACGCGGCAGGACGCCGACCTGTATGCCTTTCTCACGCCCTCGCTGTGGGAGGTGCGTGCCACCGCGCCGTATTTCCACAACGGCGTTTACGACAGCCTGGAGCAAACCGTCCGCCACCAACTGGACGCCGCCGGCCATGCCCAGGCGTTCCGCTGCGACAGCGACGCGCCGCTGCTGCAGGCGGGCGTTCGCGTCGAATGCCGCGACAGCCAGAACGCCCCCGCGCTGTATGCCACCATGGTGCAGCGGCTGGCGCCGCAGCTCAAAGACCCGCCCGTCCTAAGCGACGCCGAAATCGCCGACCTGATCGTCTTTCTGAAGCGGGTGACGAACGGCAACAACGGAGGATAGCCATGGTGGACGCCACGACCGATGCCATCACCCTGCGCCCCATCGGCGTAGTGCGCAGCCCCTACCACGCCACGCAAGGCATGCCCATCCAGACCGTGGCGGCAGCGGAGATCGCGGGCGAGCTGCATGTCTTTGACGAGTTCGCCGAGGGTTTGCACGACATTGAAGGTTTCGATTACCTGATCGTGCTCACGCACCTGCACCAGGCCACCGAGAAGCTGCGGGTCGTGCCCTTCATGGACGTGACCGAGCATGGCGTCTTTGCCACCCGCGCACCGGCACGGCCCAACCGCATCGGCCTGTCCATCGTGCGCCTGGATGCGGTGCATGGCACGGTGCTGCGCTTTTTCGGCAACGACATGCTCGATGGCACGCCGGTGCTGGACATCAAACCCTACGTGCCGCTGCTGGACGTGCGGACGACCGAGCGCATCGGCTGGTTCGCGCAGGGCCTGCAGCGGCTGCCGTCCACCAGGTCGGACGACCGGATGCAGCCGTGACCCAGGCGGGTCCGGGCTGGTGGCCCATCCCGGTGCGTCAGCTTCAGGCAATCCGCGCGGCGATCGCATGACCCGCCTCGATGGCGCTGGCGGTGCCGCCCAGAGCTGACGGCATTTCGCAGCCGCTGTGCCTGCTGGCAGAATGCTGCCGCCCCGTTGTTCCACTGAACTCCATCCGGCGGGCGTCATTGAAGGAGAGGTCCATGAATCGTGCAATCGCTGCCGTGGCAGGCTTGGCTGGCTTGTGGTTTCTTATGCTCGCCAGCCCGCGTTCGGCGGGAGAGACCGTGGTGAAGTTCGTTATGGCGGCGGTGCTGCTGCTGTTTGCATACCGCCGTTTCCGGGCCGCACCGCGGAGGACGGCCGAGTACGCGAAACGCTCCGATGGCACGGACACCGTGATGGATGTTGTGCCCGCGGCTGCGCCGGTGAACGTCTTTGCTGCCGTATTGGCCGTGGTTTTCGCGGCTGGAATTGTGGGCAGTGGCGTGCCTTACTTATGGGTGATGGGCCTGTTGTTCGCCGCTGTTGCCGCGCTGGTCCTGCTGAAGGATCCCCGGGGTGCCCGCGCCAGCCGCCGCGCCAGTCTGCGCGTGGGCCCCGGTGGCATTGCCACGGGTGGGCATCAGTTATCGAAGAGTGACCTGCAGTACCTGCGCATCAGGAATGGCTTGGGTGGTGAGGTGGAAATCATCTATGACGCCCACCAAGGCATCCCCACTGGCACCTTGGCGGGATTGGCGCATCGGCGCAAGCTGGCTGAAGTGGCCTACCGTGTGGAGGCCGAGGCTGCTGGCCGCGCCCATGTATTGGCCGCTGGCCTGGATGAGACCACCGCCCGAGGCCTGCTGACCGAGGTGGGCAGGGCCTTGCATGGCGGCGTGCCAGCGGCCTGAGCGAGCATTGCGCCCGGGCTTCGGCACCGGTGTGTCCCCATTCGAGGGGGTGCGATGATGACCAGATGTGTCCTGGTCTTGTGCGTGTCAGCCTTGGGCGAGCCGCCCGGCGATCGCCTGACCCACCTCGGTGGTGCTGGCGTTGCCGCCCAGATCGGGTGTGCGCGGGCCGTCCCGCAGCACGGCTTCAATGGCGGCCATGATCGCATCGTGCGCCGCACGGCCCGCGCCCTGGCCGTGGGTGAGGAAATCCAGCATCAGCGCGCCCGACCAGACCATGGCAATCGGATTGGCGATGCCCTGGCCATGGATGTCCGGCGCCGAGCCGTGCACGGGTTCGAACAGGCTCGGAAATTGGCGCTCGGGATTCAGGTTGGCTGAAGGCGCCAGGCCTATCGTGCCGGTGGTCGCTGGGCCCAGATCCGAGAGGATGTCGCCGAACAGGTTGGTGGCGGCCACCACGTCAAAGCGCTCGGGGGCAAGCACGAAGCGCGCGGCGAGGATGTCGATGTGGTGCTTGTCCCAGGCCACTTCGGGGTAGCGCTGCGCCATGCTCGCGGCCTGCGCGTCCCACCACGGCATGCTGATCGCGATGCCGTTGCTCTTGGTGGCGAGCGACAGGTGTTTCCTGGGGCGGCTCTGCGCGAGGTCGAAGGCGTATTTCAGCAGCCGCTCGGTGCCCACGCGGGAATGAACCGATTCCTGCACCACGATCTCGCGTTCTGTGCCCTCGAACATCACACCGCCGAGCGCTGTGTATTCACCCTCGGTGTTCTCGCGCACCACGAGGTAGTCGATGTCGCCGGGTTTCTTGCCCGCCAGCGGGCAGGGCACGCCCTCGAACAGGCGCACCGGGCGCAGGTTGATGTACTGGTCGAATTCGCGGCGGAACTTGAGCAGGCTGCCCCAGAGCGAGACGTGGTCGGGCACGGTAGCGGGCCAGCCGACGGCGCCGAAGTAAATCGCGTCCATGCCGGCGAGCTGCTGCTTCCAGTCGGCGGGCATCATCTGGCCGTGCGCGGCGTAATAGCCGCAGTGCGCCCAGTCGAAGGTACGCAGCGCCAGCGGCAGACCGAATTGGTGCGCTGCGGCCCGCACCACACGCAGGCCTTCGGGCATCACTTCGCGGCCTATGCCGTCACCGGCGATGACGGCAATCTGGAAAGGCTGGGGCATGGTTGATGGTAAAAAGTGGCTGTAACGCTTATGCAGCAAGCGCTATCAGCTATGGTTCATGAATTAAGTAGAGCCTTCACCGCGCTGGAAACCATGCTCATGTCGGCCTTGCCCGCGAGCGCCTTCTTGGCCGCGCCCATCACCTTGCCCATGTCGGCTGGGCCGCTGGCGCCGACCTGTGCCACCAGGGCCTTGACGGCTTCGAGCACCTCGGCTTCGGACAGGCGCGCGGGCAGGTAGGCTTCAAGCACCCGCATTTCGGCCTTTTCCTTGTCGGCCAGATCCTGGCGGCCCGCGCCTTCGTAGGCGGCGATGCTGTCCTTGCGCTGCTTGATGAGCTTGTCCACGATGGCGACGACGGCGGCATCGTCCAGCACCACGCGCTCGTCCACTTCCTTTTGCTTGCACGCGGCCAGCAGCAGCCGGATGGTGCCCAGGCGCTCGGCCTCGTGCGCGCGCATGGCGGCCTTCATGTCTTCGGTGATTTGTTCCTTCAAGGTCATTTTCTTGCTCCAGAAATCAAAAAACCCGCGCCAGGCGTCCCGGGCGCGGGTTGGATGGCGTGGTGCCGCAAGGCGGCAGCCGGTGCTCAGTACAGCTTCTTGGGCAGCTGCATGCTGCGAACGCGCTTGTAGTGGCGCTTGACGGCGGCGGCCTTCTTGCGCTTGCGCTCGGCGGTGGGCTTTTCGTAGAACTCGCGGGCGCGCAGTTCGGTCAGCAGGCCGAGCTTTTCAATGGTGCGCTTGAAGCGGCGCAGGGCCACGTCAAAGGGTTCGTTTTCTTTTACACGGATGGTTGTCATCAGCCAAAAATTTCCAGATATGTGCCGCCAGAGGGCTGGCCGGGAAGATCGGGCCCGGCCAGCCGTGTGCGGCGATGTCCCCGTCTGTTAACTAGTATGGCCGACGGGGCTGATGCCATGAAGCCGAGCATTATATTCAATTTCGGCAGCGGGCCAGGCCCAGGGCCGGTGCGCGGCCGTGCCTATCCGCCATCGCCCGCCGGCCTGGTTGTCTGGCGGATCAGACCGAGCAAGCGTGCGCGGTCTGATCCGGTCAGGGGCTGCAGGATTTCATCCTGCAGCTGCCTGACGATGGGCAGCAGGGCGTCGTGGATGCGTGCGCCCTCTTCGGTCAATGACAGTTCACGCGCCCTGCGGTCCCGGGCGCTGACGACGCGGCGCACCCAGCCCTTTTGCTCCAGCCGGTCGATCACGCCGCCTATCGTGGCGCGGTCGTAGGCGATCAATTCCGCGATGCTCGCCTGATCGGATGCCGGATGCGCCCGAATCGCATCCAGCGCGGCGAACTGGACGGAAGTCAGGTCAAGGCCGGCCGCCTGGGTGCGCAGGGTGAAAATCTGCGTGGACCGCTGGTGCAGGCGGCGGATCAGGTGGCCTGCCATGTCGAGTGACTCCATCACCGGACTCCTTCACATTCGGGGTGCAGCGCCCATTGCGCGAGAAAAATGTTGCTGGCAAGCATACATACAGTCTTGACGGTTAATGATAAGTATAGATATTATCTGCCGGTGTCACGACGACCGGATCGGTTCACCCTCACCACCAGGAGATTTCCGCATGCAGTATTACAAGGACGGCTTTCGGGGTGGCAACCCCGATGTCAAGCAGGCCGCGCCCAACCGCCGCAGCCGCGGGGCGAACGAGCCTTTGCCGGAAAAGGTCGATGTGCTGATCGCCGGCACGGGGCCGGCGGGTCTGTGCCTGGCGGCGCAGCTGGCGCAGTTCCCGGAGATCGATACGCTGGTCGTCGAGCGCATGCCCGCCAACATCATCAAGGGCAAGGCCGACGGCATCAACACGCGCACGATGGAGATGTTCCAGGCCTTCGGTTTTGCCGACAAGGTCAAGCGCGAGACCTATTGGGTCAACCAGACCGCGTTCTGGATGCCCGACCCGCGGCGGCCCGAGCACATCCACCGCGTCGGCCGGGTGCAGGACGTGGCCGACGACAGCTCGGAGATGCCGCACATCCTGATCAACCAGGCGCGGCTGCATGAACTCTTTCTTGAGGTCATGCGCAATTCCTCGTCGCGCCTGGAGCCCGACTATGGCTGGGAAGTGGTGGGCGTGGCCATCGACGAGACGACCGACGACCACCCGGTGACGGTGACGCTCAAGGACGCCAGCGGCATCCACTGGTGGGCGACGAAAACGGTGCGTGCCAATTACGTGGTGGGCTGCGACGGCGCGCATTCGGCGGTGCGCAAGGCGATCGGCGGCGCGCTGCATGGCGACGCGGCGCACCAGGCCTGGGGCGTGATGGACATCCTGGCCAACACCGATTTCCCCGATGTGCGCCAGAAGTGCCTGGTCTCGTCGGCCAGTGAAGGCAATGTGCTGATCCTGCCGCGCGAGGGCGGCTACATCTTCCGCATGTATGTGGAGCTGGACAAGCTCCGGCCGGACGAGAAGGCGGCGAGCCGCAAGCTCAATCAGGATGACATGATCGCGGCGGCCAATCGCATCCTGCGCCCCTATGCGCTGGACGTGAAGGAGGTGGTCTGGTGGTCGATTTACGAGATCGGGCACAGCATCACCGACAGGTTCGATGACGTGCCCGCGGGCAGCGACCGCAACCCGCGCGTGTTCACCGCCGGCGATGCCTGCCACACGCATTCGCCCAAGGCCGGGCAGGGCATGAACGTCTCCATGCAGGACACCTTCAACCTTGGCTGGAAGCTGGCCCATGTGCTGCAGGGGCGCGCGCCCGCCAGCCTGCTGCGCAGCTACTCGAAGGAACGTTTTGCCGAGGCCAAGCGGCTGATCGATACCGACCATGCATGGTCGCGCACCATGTCCGCGCCGACCACCCAGGCCGAGCGCGACGGCACCGAGGAGCCGCGCATCATCCGCCAGTTCAAGGCCAACCTCGAATTCACCGGCGGCACGGCGGTGAAGTACGACCCCTCGTACTTGTTTGCCGCGCCCACGCACCAGGCGCTGGCCAGCGGCGAGGCCATCGGCCGGCGCTTTCACTCGGCGCCGGTGGTGCGCCTGGCGGATGCCAAGCAGATGCAGCTGGGCCACGCGGCCCAGGCCGATGGCCGCTGGCGCATCTACGCCTTTGCCGGCAAGGGTGACGGCGCAGGTCCGGGTTCGGCGATGCGCCAGCTGGCCGATTGGCTGGAACAGGACCCGAAGTCGCCGGTGGTGCGCCACACGCGCGCGGGTGAGGACGTCGACGCCGTGATCGACGTCCGTGCCGTGTTCCAGCAGACGTTCGAGCAGCTTGCCTATGAACAGATGCCGTCGCTGCTCAGGCCGCGCACCGGCAGGCTGGGTTTGCAGGACCATGAAAAAATCTTCTGCGTGGATCACAAGGGCGCGGGCGACATCTTCACCATGCGCGGCATCGACCGCGAGCGCGGCTGCATGGTGGTCGTGCGCCCGGACCAGTACGTCGGCCATGTGCTGCCGCTCGACGGCCATGGCGAACTGGCGGCCTATTTCGCCGGCATTCTGCGGTAGATTTAGATAGAAATAGGCTCTTGCGCTTGCCACACAAGCGCTGGAAGCTCTTCTATTGATAGCTATCGGTCTGGTTAGAGCGCCTGCGCGCAGGCGTAGGCGCTGGCCCAGGCCCACTGAAAGTTGTAGCCGCCCAGCCAGCCCGTGACATCCACCACCTCGCCGATGAAGTGCAGGCCCGGCTGCGCCTTGGCCTCCATCGTCTGCTGCGAGAGCGCGCGGGTGTCGATGCCGCCCAGGGTCACCTCGGCCTTTTTGTAGCCCTCGGTGCCGCTGGGCGCGAGCTGCCAATCCGAGAGCCGGTCGGCGAGCTCGGCGAGCGCCTTGTCGCCGGCCTCGTTGACCGGGCGCTGCCATTCGGCGCGCTGCTGCACCCAGGCGTCGGCCAGGCGCGCGGGCAGCCACTGTGCGAGCTGGTTGGCGATCTGCTTTCTGGATTGCCCCTTGGCCTCTTGCAGCGCGGCGCGCAGATCGGTTTCGGGCGCAAGGTCGATGGCCAGCGCCGTGCCCGGCGGCCAGTAGCTGGAGATCTGCAGGATGGCCGGGCCCGACAGCCCGCGGTGGGTGAACAGCAGGTCTTCGTCGAAACGGCCGCGCTGTTTGCCGCTGCCCGCCTGGATGCGGACCGGCAGCGACAACCCCGCCAGCGCGGCGTAGGGCTTCCATGCTTCGGCGTCGAAGGTCAGTGGCACGAGGCCGGGGCGCTGCGCCACCAGTGCAATGCCGAACTGGCGTGCGATGCGGTAGCCGAAGTCGCTGGCGCCGATCTTCGGGATGGACAGCCCGCCCGTGGCGACGATGAGGCGCTGCGTGGTCACCGTCCCCCGGCTGGTGGCGATGCCGTAGCCGCCGCTGCCGGTGGCCGCTATCTGCTGCACGCCGCAGGGCTGCCAGTGCGTGACCTTGCCATCGGCGCATTCCGCCAGCAGCATGGCGATGATCTGCTCGCTGCTGTCGTCGCAAAACAGCTGGCCCTTGTGCTTTTCGTGGAAGGCGATGCCGTGGCGTGCCACCAGCGCGATGAAATCCTGCGGTGTGTAGCGCGAGAGGGCGGAGCGGCAGAACTGTGGATTGCTGCCCAGGTAGTGCTGCTGCGGCGCGCGCGGGTCAAGCAGGCGGTTGGTGAAGTTGCAGCGCCCGCCGCCGGAGATGCGGATTTTTTCCGCCACCTTGGGTGCGTGGTCTATCAACAGCACCTTGCGCCCGCGCTGGCCCGCCAGCGCCGCGCACAGCAGCCCGGCGGCACCGGCGCCCAGGATCACGGCGTCAAAGTGCGGGGCGGCCATGGATGCGAAAAATATTGATGAAAATAGGTTCTAGCGCTTTCTGCACAAGCGGTAGAAGCTATCAAAATAGTGAATCAATGCGCCGGTGTGGTCCCATCGGCCGCTTCGGGCACGCGCCCGCGCGTGAACAGCTTGCGCACCACCAGGAAGAATACCGGCACGAAGAAGATGCCCAGCAGCGTGGAAAACACCATGCCGCCCAGCACCGCCGTGCCGATGGCGTTGCGCCCCGCGGCGCCCGCGCCCGTGCCCACGGCCAGCGGCAGCACGCCGAAGCCGAAGGCCAGCGAGGTCATCAATATGGGCCGCAGGCGCAGGCGCACGGCGTGCACCGTGGCCTCGATCAGTCCCTGGCCGCGCTCCTGCAGCTGCATGGCGAATTCCACGATCAGAATGGCGTTCTTGGACGCCAGCCCCACCGTGGTGAGCAGCCCCACCTGAAAGTACACGTCGTTGGCCAGACCGCGCCCGTAGGTGGCCAGCAGCGCGCCGATCACGCCCAGCGGCACGGCCAGCATCACCGAGGCGGGCACGCTCCAGCTTTCATACAGCGCGGCGAGGCACAGGAACACGAAGAGGATGGAGACGGCGTAGAGCAGCGGCGCCTGCGAGCCCGACTGGCGCTCCTGCAGCGAGGCGCCGGTCCATTCGATGCCGATGCCCGGCGGCATGGTGGCCATGATGCGTTCCACGGCCGCCATCGCGTCGCCCGAGCTTGCGCCCGGAGCGGTGTTGGCCTCCATCTCCATCGCCGGGCTGCCGTTGTAGCGCATCAGTTGCGGCGAGCCGCTGCTCCAGCGCGTGCTGGAGAAGCTGCCGAAGCGCACCATCTCGCCGTTCTTGTTGCGCACCGACCATTTGGCGATGTCCTGCGGCAGCATGCGGTCGGGCGCGTCGCCCTGGATGTACACGCGCTTGACGCGCCCCTGGTTGATGAAATCGTTCACGTAGGTGCCGCCCAGTGCGCTGGAAAGCGTGCTGTTGATGTCGGCCGTGGCAATCCCGAAGGCCGCGGCCTTGCGGTCGTCCACCTCGATCTGCAGCTCGGAGGTGTCGTCAAAACCCGTGGTGCGCATGCTGGCCAGCGCCGGCTCCTGCTGCGCGGCGGCGAGCATGCCGTCCTTGGCCTTCATCAAGGCCTCATGGCCCAGGCCGTTCAGGTCTTTCAGGATGAAGTTGATGCCGGCGCTGGAGCCCAGCCCGCGCACCGGCGGCGGCAGCACGGCGAAGATGCGCGCGTCGCGGATGCTGCGCAGCGCCTCGTTGGCCTTGCGTGCAATCACCTCGGCCGACTGCTCGGGCAGCGGGCGCTGGTCCCAGCTCGTGAGGCGCACGAACATGCTGCCTGAATTCTGGTTGCCGTTGAAGCCGTAGATCGCGCTGGTGCTGCGGATCTCCGGCATGTCCTTGAAGTACAGGCGGATGTCTTCCATCACGTCCTGCAGCCGGGCGTCGGTGGCGCCCGAGGGCAGGGTGACGTTCACGCGGATGAAGCCCTGGTCCTCGTTGGGCAGGAAGGACGTGGGCAGGCGGTGGAACATCCAGGCCACGGCCGCCAGTACCACGGCGAACAGCACCATCATGCGCAGCGAGCGCTGCAGCAGCCGGCCCACACTGCTCTGGTAGCGGTTGGCGCTGCTGTCAAAGTGCCGGTTGAACCACTGGAAGAACCGGTCGGCCAGCCCCCGCGGGCCCCGCCGCGGCGCATGCCCTGGCTGCGCGTGGGCCGTGGGCTTGAGCAGGCTGGCGCACAGCGCGGGCGTGAGCGTGAGGGCGATGAAGACCGAGAGCGCCATCGCCGCGACGATGGTGATGGAAAACTGCCGGTAGATCACGCCGACCGAGCCGGGAAAGAAGGCCATCGGCACGAACACCGCCGACAGCGTGAGGCCGATGCCGATCAGCGCCGGGGTGATCTCGCGCATGGATTCGCGCGTCGCCTCCCTGGGCGACAGGCCCTGCTCGTTCATCACCCGTTCGACGTTCTCGATCACGACGATGGCATCGTCCACCAGCAGGCCGATGGCCAGCACCATGGCAAACATCGTCAGCATGTTGATCGAATAGCCCATGGCGTTGAGCACGCCCAGCGTGCCCAGCAGCACCACCGGCACCGAGATCATGGGGATGAAGGTGGCGCGCCAGTTCTGCAGGAAGACGAACATGACGAGGGCCACCAGCACCATGGCTTCCGCCAGCGTCTTGAGCACTTCCTTGATCGAGGCGCGCACGAAAGGCGTGGAGTCGGAGCTGACGAAACCGGTGATGCCATCGGGGAAATAGGGCGACAGCTGCGCCAGCTTTTTCGCCACGTCGTCGGCCACCTTGGTGGCATTCGCGCCATCGGCCAGGATGATGCCCAGGCCCGCGCCCGGCTTATCGCCCAGCGTGGAGCGCACGGTGTAGAGGTCGGGGGCGAGTTCCACGCGCCCGATGTCGGCCATGGTGACGAGCGAGCCATCGGGCAGCGCCTTGAGCACGATGTCCTTGAACTCCTGCACGCTGGTGAGCTTGGTGCGCGCGGTGATCGTGGCGTTGAGCATCTGGTCCTTGACCGCGGGCAGCGCGCCCAGCTGTCCGGCCGAGACCTGCGCGTTCTGCGCGTTCAGGGCATTCACCAGGTCGGACGGCATCAGCGCGTACTTTTCCATCAGCGCCGGGTTCATCCAGATGCGCATGGCGTAGGGTGTGCCGAAGACGAAGATGTCGCCCACGCCGTCGATGCGCGCGAGCACGTCCACCACGTTGCTGCTCAGGTAGTCGCCAATCGTCACCTGCGACACGTTCGGGTCGGGCGAGGTGAAGACGTAGGTGACGAGAAAATCCTGCCCGCCCTTGTTGATGAACACGCCGCGGCTCTTGACCTGGTCGGGCAGGCGGTTCATCGCGCCCTGCATCTTGTTTTGCGCCTGCACCTGCGCCACGTCGATGTTGGCGCCGGGCGCGAAGGTGAGCGTGGTGCGCGAGCGCCCGGCCGAGTCGCTGGTGGACTGCATGTAGAGCAGGTTGTCCAGGCCCTTCAATTGCTGCTCTATCACCTGCGTGACCGAGTTTTCCACCGTCTCTGCCGAGGCGCCGGTGTAGGTGGTGTTGATGGTCACGCGCGGCGGCGCGATCTCGGGGTACATCTCCAGCGGCAGCGTGAAAATCGAAAACGCCCCCGCCAGCATGATCATGATGGCGATCACCCAGGCGAAGACCGGGCGGTTGATGAAGAACTGCGCCATGGCTCAGCCCTTCTCGCTGCCGGTGGTGCTCTCCTGCGCCGGGGGCTCTACCTGCACGGGCTTGACCTTGTCGCCCGCCTTGGCGCGCAGCGAGCCGTCAACCAGGATGCGTTCACCGGCATTCAGGCCGGCAAGCGCCTCCCAGCGGTTGCCCACGGCCGCGCCGGTGGTGATGCGCCGGCTCTCCAGCGTGTCGTCGTCCTTCACCACCAGCACGCGCGCCACGCCGGCCGGGTCGCGCGTCACCGCCTGCTGCGGCACCAGCAGCGCGTTCTCGTTCACGCCTTCCTGCAGCCTGGCGCGCACGTACATGCCGGGCATCAAGAGGCCCTCGGGGTTGGGCACGGTGGCGCGCAGCGTGATGGCGCCGGTGGCGGGGTTCACCTGCACGCCGCTGAACTGCAGCGTGCCGGGGTGGGTGTAGCGGCTGCCGTCGTCCAGCACCAGCGTGATGCGCGCCGCCCCTTTCTCGTCCTGCGTGAGCTGGCCGTCCGCCAGCTGCCTCTTCAGGCGCAGAACCTCGGTGGTGGACTGCGTGATGTCCACGTAGAGCGGATCGGATTGCGTGATGGTGGTGAGCGCCTGCGCCTGGTTGGCGGTGAGCAGCGCGCCGGGGGTCACGGTCGATGCACTCGTGCGCCCGGAAATCGGCGCCTTGATACGGGCGTAGCCTAGGTTGAGTTCGGCTGCCTGCACGGCGGCCTTGGCGGCGGCGATGTCCGATTGCGATTGCGCGAGCGCCGTCTGGCTGTCGTCGTACTGCTGCTGGCTGATGGCGCGCGATGAGACCAGCTCGGCATTGCGCGCGGCATTGGTCTGTGCCGCCTTCTGGTTGGTCTGCGCCTTGGCCAGCTGCGCCTTTGCCGTGGCCAGCTGCACTTCAAAGCTGGCCGCGTCGATCTGGTAGAGCACCTGCCCGGCCTTGACCATCGCGCCTTCGGTGAACAAGCGCTTTTGCAGGATGCCGCCCACCTGTGGGCGCACCTCGGCGCTGAGATACGCACTGGTGCGCCCGGGCAGCTCGGTGGTGAAGGTGTGCGGCTGTGCCTGCAGCGTCATCACGCCCACTTCGGCGGGGCCGGCAGGACCGGCGGGGGCGGCTTTCTTCTCGCCACAGCCTGCAAGCGCCAGCCCAAGCCCCAGCGCGATGGACACGCAGACCATGGCCGGCAAGCGTTGTGTGAAAAAGGTGGCGGATGTTCCGGGGTCGAAAGCGAAGAAGCGGCGTGGCGCGGGAATCATGAGCGGTTCGTTGGATGGAGTGAGTTCGCGCGTCCACGGTGGCGGCGCAAGATGTGAATGTCGCACATTCGAGCCGCGCCTGTATCCAAAAAGGGGATGGCTTCACGCTTCTTTACCCGCTGGGCGGGACAGGCCACCGCCTGGCATTGGCGTAGCAATAGGTGCACAGGCGCGGGCAGGCGTTGCAGGAGCAATGCGCTCGCTCACGATGCAGTCGCACCCGGGCGTTCGGTGCCGGCGTGCTGCTGGCCTCGCCAAAAAATGCAGCGCAGCGCCATCAAGAGGCCGCGCATTCCCTCAGCGCCTGAAAAGCGTCGCATCAGCGAAAAATCAACCAGATCGCCAAATAGAACAATCCCAGATACCAGAAAAGCGCAAAAAATTGCACGACCATGACCAGAAAGAGCCCTTCAATCACTGATTTCATTGAAACACCTCATGCAATCGGTTGCGTGGATTGGATCGCATCCATCAAAAATCCATTATCAATCATTGCTGCACGAATAAACGTGCAGTGACAAGCTTGCCGCGGAAGTGGAGAGTAATTTTCGCCTATACGGAAGTGGGTTGCTGGGAATTTTATCCCCTTTGAATTCAGGGCTGGTTGGTTACAAAAGAAACACAACTCAAATATCCAAGATTCAATTCTTAATCCCTTTGAATTCAGGGCTGGTTGGTTACCTGGCGATCAGCCACTATCGCCGCCTACTGGCAGCGTCTTAATCCCTTTGAATTCAGGGCTGGTTGGTTACCGAAATTCAAGACAGGGCCCAAGACCTTGATATTGTCTTAATCCCTTTGAATTCAGGGCTGGTTGGTTACCTTTATGCCGCAGCGATGGAAACGTCACGGGCCGTCTTAATCCCTTTGAATTCAGGGCTGGTTGGTTACCCTTGCGGGCGCCGTGTCCGCCGCCGCCGCAGCGTCTTAATCCCTTTGAATTCAGGGCTGGTTGGTTACCTGCTATCCATCTGGAATTCATGCAACGATATGTTTTAATCCCTTTGAATTCAGGGCTGGTTGGTTACCGAATCAAACTTGCTAAAGACTTCAGGAAGTTGTCTTAATCCCTTTGAATTCAGGGCTGGTTGGTTACCTTGACGAATTTGAGGCCCAGTGGCCATGGTGGGTCTTAATCCCTTTGAATTCAGGGCTGGTTGGTTACCGGAATTATGCAGCAAATCACTATCGACCCTGGTATTAATCCCTTTGAATTCAGGGCTGGTTGGTTACCAACACAGGAGGACAACATGGAAGCACAACACAGTCTTAATCCCTTTGAATTCAGGGCTGGTTGGTTACCCCATCATTGATGCACACTGCCTACGGTGTCGGGTCTTAATCCCTTTGAATTCAGGGCTGGTTGGTTACCGGAGCCGCCCATGAATATCGCTGCAATCGTCACGTCTTAATTCCTTTGAATTCAGGGCTGGTTGGTTACCATAATGCGCCAAGGATCGCAATCGCTGCTCAGTCTTAATCCCTTTGAATTCAGGGCTGGTTGGTTACCGCACGACGACGGCAAGCCAAGGCCGGATCTGGGTCTTAATCCCTTTGAATTCAGGGCTGGTTGGTTACGACACCGGCGCTCTATATTGATCGAGCACAAAGCGTCTTAATCCCTTTGAATTCAGGGCTGGTTGGTTACCGCCGCGAGCGCAGGCTGTACGCCCGGCAGTGGTCTTAATCCCTTTGAATTCAGGGCTGGTTGGTTACCAGTGGTGCAGATGTATTCGCCAGATCGGCCCCGTCTTAATCCCTTTGAATTCAGGGCTGGTTGGTTACTGCTGTGCTTTTGCAGGCTGTACAACGCCGCGGTCTTAATCCCTTTGAATTCAGGGCTGGTTGGTTACCCGAAGGGATGGAAGATATTGTGTGCGCGCTGCGTCTTAATCCCTTTGAATTCAGGGCTGGTTGGTTACCTAAAGGAAGTCATCATGCATAGCACCACCAGTCTTAATCCCTTTGAATTCAGGGCTGGTTGGTTACCAAGCAGGTTTGACCAATTTCCTGCGCTCGATGGGTCTTAATCCCTTTGAATTCAGGGCTGGTTGGTTACGCAAGGGCGAGCGCACCGCCCCGGGCAAGGCCGCGTCTTAATCTCTTTGAATTCAGGGCTGGTTGGTTACCCGCAGGTGGGCGACAAGCAAAGACGAATTCGAGTCTTAATCCCTTTGAATTCAGGGCTGGTTGGTTACCAAACAAGCTGGTCGATATGATCCGCGGGCAGGTCTTAATCCCTTTGAATTCAGGGCTGGTTGGTTACCCCAAAGGCGACGGGGCCTATCTGCAAGTCACCGTCTTAATCCCTTTGAATTCAGGGCTGGTTGGTTACCCAGCAACCCGCCGCACAAGCCGCCCCACCCGCCGTCTTAATCCCTTTGAATTCAGGGCTGGTTGGTTACTCGGAGGTGCCCAGCAATGAGCCGCTACCACCGTCTTAATCCCTTTGAATTCAGGGCTGGTTGGTTACCAGGCTGTGGAGAAACTCTACCCCGCCACCGGTCTTAATCCCTTTGAATTCAGGGCTGGTTGGTTACCGCGCCAACCATCGACGTCAGCAAGCTCTCCACGTCTTAATCCCTTTGAATTCAGGGCTGGTTGGTTACCTCCACGGAGGTCGAAATGAACCAAATACACGGTCTTAATCCCTTTGAATTCAGGGCTGGTTGGTTACGAACTCACCGTGATGGGTTGGTCCTTCTTGTAGGTCTTAATCCCTTTGAATTCAGGGCTGGTTGGTTACTCAAGACCTGGCAAAATCAGCAGACCATGGGTCTTAATCCCTTTGAATTCAGGGCTGGTTGGTTACGGGCTGGTACAAGTGCAAGTTCTGCGACCACTGTCTTAATCCCTTTGAATTCAGGGCTGGTTGGTTACAGACCCGATCCTTCGCGCAGGGCTGCGCCTCCCGGTCTTAATCCCTTTGAATTCAGGGCTGGTTGGTTACAACAGCAACAAGCGCAGAGGATCGAGTTCCAGGTCTTAATCCCTTTGAATTCAGGGCTGGTTGGTTACCCTGAAGGGTGTTTACAAGCTGGACCGCAAGATGTCTTAATCCCTTTGAATTCAGGGCTGGTTGGTTACCCACGCTCGAAACGGGGCCCGGCGACCCCAGGCGTCTTAATCCCTTTGAATTCAGGGCTGGTTGGTTACCCCAGTTTCAAGAATCGGGTGGCACGAGTATTAGTCTTAATCCCTTTGAATTCAGGGCTGGTTGGTTACCTCCGCAAAGCCGTAGGCCGCAACCCCCAGCGCGTCTTAATCCCTTTGAATTCAGGGCTGGTTGGTTACCCGCCAGACGCGCATGTGCACGCCGTTGCGGGGTCTTAATCCCTTTGAATTCAGGGCTGGTTGGTTACCAGGGTGGCGACCACTTCACCCGCGACATGCTTCGTCTTAATCCCTTTGAATTCAGGGCTGGTTGGTTACCGGACATCCGGCTCGCTGTGGAGGCCTTCCTGGCGTCTTAATCCCTTTGAATTCAGGGCTGGTTGGTTACCTGCCCAGCCTCGTGGCCATGAACAAGGCCAAACAGGTCTTAATCCCTTTGAATTCAGGGCTGGTTGGTTACCTTCGATGGGCACCACATTTACAACGTGCTGCACGTCTTAATCCCTTTGAATTCAGGGCTGGTTGGTTACCGTGGCCAGCCGCTCGACATGGCCATGCTCGATGAGTCTTAATCCCTTTGAATTCAGGGCTGGTTGGTTACCGGTGGCGCGCAAGCAGTCTTTTGGTAGCTCGAGTCTTAATCCCTTTGAATTCAGGGCTGGTTGGTTACCATCACGCTGGAGAACGTCGAACAGATGCTGCGGTCTTAATCCCTTTGAATTCAGGGCTGGTTGGTTACCGGAAAAGCTGGAGCGGCTGCGCAGAGCTTTCCGGTCTTAATCCCTTTGAATTCAGGGCTGGTTGGTTACCGTCGCGCAGCGCGAGATTGCCGTGGCGGGTGCGTCTTAATCCCTTTGAATTCAGGGCTGGTTGGTTACCGAGCAGGCCAAGCAAATGGCGGCCGCAGATGAGTCTTAATCCCTTTGAATTCAGGGCTGGTTGGTTACCTATAATCGCTCTAGCCGTCGTTCTTTTTGTGTCTTAATCCCTTTGAATTCAGGGCTGGTTGGTTACCACAGCTGCGCTCTATGGGTGTGAACTCGGAAACGTCTTAATCCCTTTGAATTCAGGGCTGGTTGGTTACCACCAACCCTGAAGGAGTCTAGTTATGAACGATGGTCTTAATCCCTTTGAATTCAGGGCTGGTTGGTTACCCGCGAACTTGCAAAAATCAAGCGTTGACAGGGACTTGCAAAGGTCGTTCCGGGGTTTTTGCATGTGTGCCGACTTGTCTTTTGGGGGCGCTGGAATGGCATGCAGGGGCTGCCGTGTGCTTCAATTTACCATGGCAGATCACGCCATGAAAATGCCTTCGGGGATGGCTGCAGGGCCTTGGCTGTAGCGCAGGCCGCGTTCGGGCAGGGGATAGGCGCGCAGGTCGTCGGCGCGGTGGTCGATGATGCTGGCCAGTTGCTCCAGGCAGCGCTGCAGTTGCTGTTCACTGCCCGTGAAGAGGAAGACGGAGTATTGCAACGGCGTGGCCAGGCGCTTGAGCGCGCGGTGCACGCGCCCCAGGCGCCGGGGGTTGGCGATGTCGTAGCAGATGATGTAGTCGCTCATCGCTGGCGGCTCAGGTGGTGCGCACGGGGGCGGGCAGGGGTTCGTCGTCCGCGTCTTGCCACTGCAGTGGGTCTTCGGCGCTGGCGCGTTGTATTGGCTGCGGGGCGGGTTTGTCGGGGTTGATGCGCAGCGCCAGCGTGCGGATATCGGCGGCCAGGGTTTTGCGGATGTCGCCGGCGGCTTCTTCCCAGGCGGCGTAGTAGCGGGCGCGCCCGGCCTTGCCCAGCAGGCAGCCGGCGCTGGTGGTGCTGAAGTGCTCGGGCGCGAGGGTGGCGCTGGCGATGAGGCGCTGGCAGAAGCGGTCGGCCAGCGGGCGCAGGGGTTCGACCATGTCGCAGGCGAGCGATTGACGCGAGTAGCTGATCTGGTGGTAGTAGCCCACGCAAGGGTCGAGGCCTGCGTTGTGCAGGGTGATGGCGGTTTCCGCAATCAGCAGGGTGTAGGTGAGCGAGAGCAGGGCGTTGAACGGGTCGCGCGGCGGGCGGCGGTTGCGCTCGTTGAAGCCCCAGCTTTCGGGCACCAGGGCGCGCAGCCCGGCAAAGTAGCTGACGGCGGCGGCGCCTTCGATGCCGCGCAGGCTGTCGAGCTTGCCGCAGGTGCCGATCTGGGCGGCGTGGTCCTTGAGCAGTTGCAGCGCGTGGCTCATCGGGTAGCGGTGGCGGGGCTGCTGCTGGCGCATTTCGCTGAACCATTCCTGCTGGCGTTGCAGCTTGAGGCCGATGAGCCAGCGTGCGGTCTGCACGCAGAAGTTGGGGTTCAGGCTCAGCCGTGTCTGCGCCACGCGGCGGCTGGCGTCGTTGTGCGGGCGGCCGAGAAAGAGGGTGGGCTCGCCCTTGCGCCCGCTCAGGAAGACGACGCCGGTGCCGTTGTCGCCCATCTGCGTGAGCAGGCTGGCCTGCAGCGTGGCGCTGCCGCGGATGAAGACGCGCTCCAGCGGCGCCAGCGGCACGGTGCCTATGCGCTCGCCGTTTTCGCGAAAGACGAGCGCTCCGGCATCGAGCTCCAGATGCACGTCGCGGCGGTCGATGTAGAGGCTGGTCATGGTGTGGTGTTTTGCCGTGGTATCGGGTTGATAGCTGGTTGCGCTTGCTGGGTAAGGGTTTGAGGCAGTTTTTGCTTGTATTTCAGAGGATGCTGAAGTACCCGGCGCTGAAGGTGCTGGCGCAGCCCAGGCAGCGGCGCTGCATGCGCGGATCGAGCTGCACGAGTTCCAGGCGGTCTTCTTCGCTGTCCATCAGGTTGCGCAGGTCGGCGCGGATGCGCGCAAATTCGGCCGGGGTAACCCAGATTTCAGGCACGCTTTTCTGCCCCGCCACGCGAAAGCTTTTGAAGTAGCGCCCCACGCGCGCCAGGCGCTTGGGGTTGGCTACGTCGTAGGCGACGAGGTAGAGGGTGCGGGGCATGGGGGCAGTGTGCCGCCCGTCGGCGCACCGAGGGGGCGTGGCAAGCTTGCCGCGGCATGTCGATCGCCGTGTTTGGGCGTGTCGCGGTGCCCGTTGGGACAGCGCTGCGCGTTGCGCGGCGGGGTGTCAGCGCAGGTTGATGGCGTGTGCCGGCAGCGTCGGGCTGCGCGTGGTGTGCGGGCGTTTGCCGTGACTGGCCAGCAGGTAGGGGGCGGCGGCCAGGCCAAGCTGGTCTTTCAGCGCGCGCTCCAGCTTGGAGTTGCTTTCTTCGAAGAAGGTTTTTTCCATCCCGTCCCGCAGGCGCTGCTGGGTTTTTTCAAAGGCGGCGGCGTCGATGGTGACCACGCGCCGGTACAGCGCCAGGAATTGCCCGGCATCGGCGCTGCGCCAGCTTTGCGGGCCGCGCTCCTGCAGAATGTTCTGCGCCCACCAGGCCAGCCAGGCGAGCAGCGCAGGCGGCAGCCTGACGGCAACGCCGCCGCATTCCACCGTTCTGGCAACCAGGTCGATGCACAGGCGCGGCGGCGCCAGGCTGTGCTGGATGGCGGCTACCGTCTCGCCAAAGCTGGCCTGCCCGGCCAGCAGCGCCTGCGGCTGGCCGTGGCGCAGGCGTACCACGGGGATGCGCGCCAGGGTGATGCGCGCGTCGCGCGTGTCGATGTGCTGCCCGCCCCGCGTGGCCAGGCGCCGGGGCTGGGCGGGCGGGTAGAAGAATTCGGGGTGGCTCTCGAACGGGCTGGAGACGAGTACGTGCGAGAGCTCGTCTTGCGGGCGTGCGAACAGCGAGAAGGCGTAGCCCAGATAAAACCCCATGGTCTTGCGACCGCCGGCGATGGAGACGTGCAGTTGGGCGTTTTTATCGCGCGTGAGCTGGCTCATCAGCGCGGTGATGCTGTCGGCCGCCTGGGCGTTTTCTGCGGGGCTGCGGATGTCGGCCAGTGGCTGGCCTGCGGCGCCCTGGATGACGTGGATATGGGTGGCATCGAACAGCGGTTGACCCAGTTGCGGGTAGTCGGCCAGCAGGGCATGGAAGGCGCCGCCATCGGGGTGCAGCAGGCTGGTGCGCGCGATCTCGGCGCCCTGCGCGGTGGTGATGAGGTGGATTTCGGTGGGGATGAAGAGGGTTTCATCCGCGCCGGGGGCCACGCCCAGCGCGTACAGGGTTTCGGTGACGATCTGCGGCGACAGGCCGGTGGCGGCGAGGAGGATGCGGCGGGGGTGGGTCATCACTCATCGGAAGAGTTGTTTGCGCAATTCGCGTAATTTTTCGCCCAATTTTTGCTGGTCACTCAGCAAGGATTCGACTTCCTTGGCTCGGTGCTTTTGCTCGACGGACATGTGGGCTCTGGTGCTTCGGACACCATGCACGATCGCATTGCGCAGCTCAGCCAATAGCTGCGCATCCGTGTTTCTTCCTACGCTCTTGCGTGCTGAATCGCGTTCTGCATAGTCGTTGGGGTTGCCACGTGCATTCCACACAGCATGTGAGACGAAACTTTCGTGCAGATAGGTGATGGCGCGCAGGTAATCCTGCCGCGCCAGATAGCGGTCGGCCAGGGCCAGTTCCCAGTCGGCGCGGCTGCCTTGGCGAAACCAGCCGATATGCTCGGATAGGGTGTCTTTGAACAATTGCCCCAATGGCCCTTGGTGGCCACGCACATGGTTGTGCGCGCCGCTCAGGGCTTGTTTGGCCTGCACGGGGTTGCCGTTGCGCTCGAAGTAAGCCCCCTGCGCCAGCAGGTTGGCGCGGTCGGCCTGCATGCCGTCTTTTTCTAGCAGCGGTGCGAAGACGCCGTAGTTGCCGCTGTGCTCATAGACGGCCAGGGCATCGACCCAATCGAGCATATGCAGCATGGCCGACAGGCGCAGCACCGGGGTTTGTCCATTCGCCGGGTCGGTCATCTCCAGCGCGCCGTAATAAATTTCTTGCACCTGTACGCCGCGCACCCGCGCCAGATAACGTGCAGCCACGAGTGCCAGCATGGGCAGGTGGCGAAAGCCGTGCGTCACATCGAGGATGATTTTCTCGTTCGGCTGCAGGTTGGCTGCCAGGTCGGTGAGGATGGCGGTTTGCTCGGCTTCATTGCGGGCGTAGGAAATAAGCAGGCATTGCACCGGGATGCCGAGCTTTTCCGACAGGCGCTGCTCATGGATGGCAAGCATTTGTGCTGTCACGGCTTCTTTTTCCACAGCATCCATCAAGGCCAGCGTGGCCTCGTCGTCGGTGTGCTGGTGTTCGAAAAACACGTCCCACATGCTGCCCGCCGTGCCTGCCAGGATGAGCCGGTCGGGCTTGGTGTACTCCAGCAGCGCCAGACCGAAAAATGACACGGTGCGGCTGAAACCTGGCTCGAAGCAGTAATGGGCCTTGCGGTAACCGGTTTGTGGATCGGCTTTGTTTTTGCCCAGCAGGCTGATGAGAGTGGTCATGCCTGGTGTCCTTTCATGCTCGGCTGTATGTGGAATTGCTGCAAGTGGGCCTGTGCTGCGCCGAGTTGTTCGGCAGTCAGCTCTTGTCCTCGCCATTCGGCTGGCATCTGCAGCGCCAGGTGCCAGTATGCGGCGCCGTGGGCGCACACTTGCGCCGCGAGGTTGACGGGCAGGGTGCCGATGACGGTGTCGCCCGGCTGCACCTGGGCTGGGTCTAGGTGCGGCACATGCCGGTCGAAGGCCGGGCCATGTTGCTGCATCCAGTGCAGGGCGCCGGGGTGGCGGCTGACGAAGTACGTGGTCATTGCCGCCATGGTAGGTGAGCGGGGCGGCGGCGAGATGGGTGGCAAGCTTGCGGGAATGAATTGTCGTAACATGCAGACATTTGAAGTCTGGAGGCCGCCATGTCCATAGCCACCATGAACAGCCGCACCTTTGCCCGTGATGCTGCCGCCGTCAAGCGCGCTGCGCAGCAGGGGCCGGTAATCATTACCGAGCGCGGCAAGCCGGCGTTGGCGGTACTGAACATAGAAGACTATTACCGCCTGACGGGGCAGACCGGTGGCCCGAGTCTGCTGCAGGCCCTGCGGGCCATTGATGCCCCCGCCGATGTAGTTCTGAATTTGCCGGTGCGTACCGATGGGGCGGGGTTTGCGGCGCGGGTGCCTGATTTCGGCAGGGAGGCGGGGCGCTGATGTATTTGCTCGATACCAATGTGCTGTCGGAACTGCGCACGGGCAAGCCGCAGGCCGATGCGCAAGTGCTGGCCTGGGCGGCAGGCGTGCCTTTGGCTGCGCAGTATGTGAGCGTGGTGGCTTGGATGGAGATCGACATCGGCATCTTGCGCCTGCAGCGGCGCGATGCCGCGCAGGCCAAGGCCTTGCGCGCGTGGTTTGACGAGGTGCGCACCCTGTTTGCCGGGCGCACGCTGCCGGTGGATGAGGCCGTGGTGCAGCACTGCGCCGCCTTGCATGTGCCCAACCCCGCGCCGCCGCACGATGCGCTGATGGCGGCCACCGCCTTGGCGCATGGGCTGAAGCTGGTGACGCGCAATGTGCAGGACTTTGCCCGGATGGGTGTGGAACTGCTCAACCCGTGGGAGTTTGTTGCGGGTTGACTTGTAGCCGATAGCCGCCCAGACCGAAGGTAGCGTTTTTGCCGACGTGCAGCCATTGGCCCAGGTGCAGCAGATCGGCAAAGGGGGCCAGTTCGCCGTGCAGATGCAATTCGCCCATCAGGCCGCCAAATTTCATCTCCTGCTGCTGGTGTTGCGAAAACCGCCCCCAGTCGAACCAGCGCAGCGCTTGTGCGTCGATGGCAATGCCTTCGGCCTGGGCGACGAGCTGGGCGAAGTCTTGTTGTGGTGCGACGGGGCCCAGGTGTACGTCCAGCAAGAGCTGCCAGCGCCGCGCCAGGGTGATGAGCAGATGGCGCGCCGTCAGCTCTTTGGCTTTGGCGGGTTTGCCCTGCACCTGCAGGCGCAGCGGGCTGGTGAAGTGCAGCGTGGCGTGCTGGCCCAGCACAGGTGCGGTGGGCAAGGTTTGCTCTTGCTGTGATAGCTGTTTACGCATATCCAGCAAGGACTGAATGCCGTTTTCGCTTTGAACCTCCAGCAAGGTGCAAAGCGTTTGCTGCACACCCAGGCCGGTGCGCAAGGCGCGCTCCCAGGCTTGCAACAGGGTGGGCAGGTGTGCGTGCGCCTTGCCGATCAGCACCAGGCCAAAGGTAAAGGTTTGCCCGGCAGCCAGGCGCTGCGCCCCACCCTGGGGCGGCTCGACCACATAGGGCTGGGGCATGGCGCTGAACTTCTGCAGGCTGTGCGCGGGCAGGGGCGGCGTGGCGAACACCTGGCAATAGGGGCAGGTGGCGTGCAGGGCGCAGGGCTGGCCGTCGTGGTGCGGCAGCGGGGCCAGCGCCAAGAGGGCGTGGCCCCAGGCTCCGCGCAGCATGGAGCCGGCGTAGGGCGGCAGGCAAAGCGGCGCATCGGCGCGCACGGTGAGGTGCAGGCGGGTGATGGGGAGGGGCAATGTAGTGGCGCTCATGCCTTTTCGATGCGCACCAAAACGCCTTCGGCCACATAGGCGGTGATCTTGACGAACTGGTTGGCCTTGATTTTTTGTTGCAAATCAGCAGGCAGTGTTTGTAGTAGCGCCTCACCTTGCGGGTGAAGGGCGATGGCGGTTTGGCCGCTCTTTTCCACCGTGAGCGATTTGTTGGCGCGGTTGAATTTGGGGCGGGCACCCTCCCACGCAGCGGCACTTTCCTGCTGGCGTTGTTGTGCCGCGGCTCTCTCACGCTCTTGGGCTTGGGCGCGTTGCTCACGCTCCCTTGCCGCTTCACGTTCCTTCTGTACCTGTGATTGCATGGCTCCGTACCCCACCCGGGTCTTGGCGCCAAAGCCAAGCCATTCAAAGGCGTGCTCAAAGGCAGCAGTCAGCAACTGCTGCCAACGCTGGTCATGCGCCAGCTCGGGTGCGAGGAGTTCCAGACGCGCCACGTTGCACTGCACATGAAAGGCAAAGCGCGTTCCCGGTGGCAGGGTGAGAAAGCTGATGGGGTTGGGCTGGCCGCTGTCGTGCGGGCTGGTGCTGTCGCCGCTTTTACGATCCAGGCGCTGCTGGTAGTAGTGGCTCTGGTGCGGGGTCATGATGTCCACGGCCAAGCCGTCGCCGGGGATGAGTGGCAGCGCGTCCCAAAAACTCAGCGCGCCGCGCACCTGGTCGCTGCTGCCGTCTTCGCCCTCCAGGCCAAAGAGCGCGTCGATGGTGGGGAGTTCGATTGTGGGCTTGCCCTTGCGCTCCAGCGGGTGGCTTTTGTCTGCGCTCCAACCGTGGCTGTCGCCCCATTCGCCGCTGGCCAGTTCGCGCGCCGCCTGGCGCAGCACGCCCTTGACGCCGCTGCCCGGTAGGTAGGGCAGGCCGTAGGGGTTCAAAAAGGCAAAGCCGTTTTCCAGCGGGTGCTCGTTGCCCAGACCCGTAGTGAAGGGGGCGGTGGCAATGGCGTCGAGCGTGAGCATATCCACGCAGGCCTGGGCGGTGTGGCTTTGGCGCTGGGCCAGGGCGGCCATGGTAGCTTTGTCGGTGGCGGTGAGCCTGCAGGCTTGCTGCAGGGCAGAGGTTTTGTTCTCCACCCTGATTTCGCGCTCTTCGCGCTTCTGGCCACGCACGGCGTAATCAATGTCTGCGGTGCTCCATAGCAACTCACGTGTGCGGCGGTTGATACCCCACAGCGGCAAATACATGCCAAAGCGCAGCCCCGGCGAGGCCTGGCTGAAGTCTTGCCCCAGGTAGGCGGGCGTGGCGGAAATTGGCATGGCTTATTCCCCCGCCTTGCGCGCTGCTGCCATCTGGCGCAGCCATTTGAGCCAGGCAAAGGCTTCGGCGTTGATGGCTTGGTAGTCGGCGGGCGCAGCTTGCATCAGTGCCTGCATGAAGCTGGCGAAGTCGGCGCTTTTGAAGACTTTGGGAAAGCGACCGGCGAGCCAGGCACGCAGGTGGGTGGCGACATCGGCCTGCGGGTTGCCTTTTTCATGGCAGAAGGCCAGCACCTGCATCAGGCCGCTGTTCATGATGAGGGCGGGCAGGCCTTTGGCGGCGTTGACGTGGTCTTTGGTATAGCGCTCGCAAGCCGTCCAGGCGTTCTGGGCGCGCTTTTGTTCCATCGTGGGTTCGCTCATGGCTCAGCCCTCCACCTTGGCCAGCACCAGGCCGCGGCCGGTGGTGGCGTCGCCGCCGATTTGCAGCAGGCGGCCATCGAGCAGGGGGCGCAGCTTGGTCAGCACTTCTTCGGCCTGCAGGTGGTTCTCTTGGCCGCTGCGCGTTTGGCTGGCCATCAGCGGCGTAATCAAGAGCGATTCCGGCGGCAGGTTCTCGGTGTAGAACAGGCCTGTTTTTGCCGCAGTGCCGGTTTCGGGGTCGATGCGCACATGGGGCTCGACCAGCATGGCGTTTTTGGCGAAGTAACCGAAGTCTGTGTCCGAGAGCACGACCAGATCGGTCTTGAGCTTGTCCACAAAGAACTGATAAGCCGCGTCTTGCGGCAAGGCGCGGGCAGCGAGGTCGGCGGCGATTTGCTTGGTTTCGTTGGAGTCCTTGGCGCTGTACTCAAAGGCTTCCAGGTGCAGCTTGTCGCCTGATGAGAGCAGAGCCGGGTTGGCAATCAGGCCGTGGCCGTCTTGCACCGCTATGGAAGGCCAGGTGGGCGCTGCGCCGGTGAGCGCCAGCAGGCGCTGGGCACGCGCCAGGGCTTGCGGGCAGGTGGCGTAGACGTATCCGCCCTTCAAGCTGCGCACGGGCAGCAGCACGAGCTGTGCATCGCCAAAGCTGACGGCGCCGGCGTGCAGGTTGGAGCTGCCCGATTCCGGCCCCAGCAGCCGGGTGATGTCGGCCTCATCCCCACCCAGGGCGCGGTAACCGTGGCGCACCGCGCCCTTGATGCCGGAGCCGGCAAAGCAGGGGTGGTGGGTGTGGCGCTCGCGCTGAATGGGGTTGTCGATCACGTCTACGGCCTGGCCTGCACCCATGTGCACGGGGCTGACGGCGTAGAGAAAGAGGGCAGCGGTTTTTTCAAACATGGGTGGGCATCCTTGGGGGCAATGTTTGGGAATCAGTAGGCGGCAAAGCTGAAGCGGTTGAAACCCTCGGCACGGCGTTGCGTATCTTCGCAAGGCGTGAGCCACAAGCCGTGCGCGGCAAGCTTGTCGAGTGCTTCGGGGGTGGTTGTGAGGTCATCCAGCCAATACACGCTGCCTGCGGCGGCGGTTTTTTGCGCGGCCTTGGGGGCGCGGGTGGCGAGGTTCCAGCCCGAGACCGTGTCGGCGCGACTGACGGCTGCGGCCACTACGCGGGCGCTCAGACCCGGTAGCGTCAACGTGTGGTCGTCCGCCATGCCGGGCAGCTGCCAGCCGCCTGCGAAGATGCCGGGGCTGGTGAGCACGATGCGGCAGCGCCTGGCTTGGGCGATGGCGGCGTGATCGGCCTGCGGCCAGGCGATGGCGGTGCGGTGCAGGCTGGCGGCGCGGCCATCACCGCCAAAGCGCAGGCCGCCGCTTTGGGGCACGTCGGCACCGGCCACAGCGGCGGCAAAGCCCACGCCTTCATGCAATGCGATGGCGCGGGTGGTGAACAGCTTGCCGTCGGCGGCGCTGCGTTTGTGCTCATCCAGGCCCACGCCCACGCGCTCGTCGAAACCCCAGAGTTCGCGGGTGTGAATGAGGTCTTGCGCCGTGGGTGTCTGGCCGTCCAGGACTTTCTGCCAGCCGCTTTGGCGCAGCCACCAGCCGCTGGCGGCCTTGCTGCGCTCGCTTTGCGCCAGCACCGGGGCCAGCGGCAATGGGCTGGAACTGGCGATGCTGGCGTGCAGCGCCGTGGGGCGCAGGGCGGTGATGCGTTGTACCGTCTCGCCTTCGGCTTCAACTACGAGGTCGGCGGGCAGGGGCATGAGCAGTTCCACCTGGTCACCTGCGCGGCGGGCTACCTGGAAGGCTTGCAGCACGAAGCTGCCAGGATCGCTGGGGCTGCCCAGTTGCGCATGGGTGATCTTGCTGTCGGCAAAGGCGGACAAGTCCACGCCCGCATCGGCCAGGATGCGCGAGCGCAGCGCGCCTGCAGCCACCGACGGCCAAGGCGGCATCAACGCCTCGCCATAGCTGCCGGGCTCGCCAAAAAGCTGGTTGCCGCGCAGGAAAAGCACGTCCAGCGGTTCAATGAAGCGGGTGGTGGTGGTCATGGGTTCTCCTGGGCCTGCAAGGCGGCGAGCAAGGTGCGCCCTGCGGGGGTGAGGCGGTAGCGCTGCAGGCGGCTTTGGGGTTTGTCGGGAAGGGTCATGGCGATCAGGCCTTGCTGCATCAGGCGGCCGATCTGCTTGTGCAATTCGCCCGAGACGCTGCGGTGGCCCAGGCCTTTCGCAAGGTTGGTCTTGCCAGCTTCTTGCGCGCGCAGCAGCAAAAAGACCTTGGCGGCAAGTTTTGACTCTAGCCGTGACTCTAGCCGTGACTCTAGCCGTTCATCCGGCGGCAAAGGTTCGGCAGGAGTCGCGGCAATAGTCGCATCAGCCGTTTCTTGCGTTGTATGGCCGGCGATATGCACCTGCGTCAGCGGCACGCTCAAGCGCACCCCAGTGGCGGTTTCCGTCAGACTGGGCGTGGGCAGGCCCTGCTCCTGTGCCATGGAAAAAATCCGGCGCACGCCGCTGCCCCATTGCTCGGACAGGTGCAGTTCGCGGAACACGCGGGCAATGACCGGGTTGCGGATGCGCGAGACGCCCGCGAGCATGTCTTCCACCGTCATGCCGGGCAGCAGGTAGCCGGGGTTTTCGATGTCGATGCGGTCGTCAAAAAACGCGATGCGGATCGGCGTGCCGCGCTGGGCGTAGTCGGCGTGGATCAGGGCGTTGACGATGGCCTCGCGCAGCATGGCCAGCGGGATGCTCCACACGTCTTCGCGCTGCATGGCGCCAAAGCGGGCGGATTTGAAGGCGTGTTTTTTCAGGAACAGCTCGATCTCGGCCACCGCGTCGGGCAGGTGGGCGTGGATGTCCTGCTGGTCAAAAATTTCCACCTTGTCGCGCCCGCGAAAGCGCCCGCATTGCACCCAGGCGTCGGGGAAGTGCAGCGCACGCTCCTTGCCGAACAGCAGCACCGCGCCTTGTGTGGGCACCAGGCGGCCTTGTTCGGGGCGCAGCAGCTTCAAGGTTTGCAGGGCTTTGTCGTCCAGCGTGCGGCCCGGGCCGAGCCAACGGGCCAGCGCGGCCAGATCCAGATCGTCCGCGCTCAGTTCGGGCATGGGCTGCTCGTCGAACACCTGCCCGGCGGCGCTGCGGTGGGCCTGCGCGATCCAGTCCGGCCCAGTCTGGCGGTTGCTGGAGCCCAGGCGCTGGTAGGTGCCTTGCGCTTCGCCCAGCGCGGCCAGGTGGTGCGGGCGGCTGCTGCTGGGATAGACCTCGACGATCAGCAGGGTGGCGGCCCCCACGCTCATCAGCTCCACGTTGGGGATCAGGCGCGGGGCGATGCCGTCGGCGATCAGGTTGCAGATGCGCTCTTCCTCGGCCAGCGGATCGGCCACGCCGACAATTTTCCGGGCATCGTCCACGCCGATGACGAGCCTGCCGCCAGCGGAGTTGGCAAAGGCCACCAGGGTCTTGAGCAGGTTGCGCGGCGAGGAGCTGTCCTGCTTGAACTCCAGCTGCTTGCCTTCGGGCTGCTGCAGCAAGGGGTGGGGGGCGGTTGCGTTCATGCGGCCTCATCCGCGGTGCTGCGCATCTCGCGCGCCAGGAATTCGGCCACGCTGATGAAGTGGCGCAGCCAGTCGATCTGCTTTTTCTCGGGCTGCTGCAGGGTCAGCGCGGTCAGGCGCTGGGCGAGTTGCGCTGCCTGATGTTTGGCGTCGTCCTGCGCCTGGCGGTTGAGCTGGTAGGCCAGCAGGCTTTGCAGCATGTCGCCTTGCAGGGGCTGAGGCAGTTCATTGCCATCGAGCCATTGCAGCGTGTGGTAAGCCGCGCGGCGCGACACACCTTCATCAGCCAAGAAGCTGCGCAGGTCGTTCAGCAGCGCCACGGGCTCGCCCCATTTGGCCGTCAAGCGCAGCGCACCCCCTGAGCGTTTGACGACGGTGATGGAAAACGCATCGCGCCCGCCTTCGTTTTTGGCACGCTGCTCGGCGGCATGCAGCTCACGGCGCACGGCGGCCAGCGGGGCTTGGTGGTGGGCGATGACCGCGCCGCAGGAAGCGGTGGCCTGCGTGCCCATCATGCGCATGAGCTGCCCCTTCAAGAGGGCGAAGCCGCCTTGCAAGGTCAGCCCACGCGGGTCGCGCCCGCCTTCGTGAGCCGGGTCGTGGCCGCTGTACGCCAGACGCAGACGTTGCATGGCGCTCAAAAGATCGGCCACCGGCAGCATGGCAAACACATCGTCGCCCCCGGCGTAGATCAGCCGCCCCAGGTGCTCGCGCTCCACCACATGGCGCACCACAGTGAGAGAAAAATCGTTGAGCGCCCCCGAGATGGCTAGGTGGCGACCAGGCGAGAGGGCGCGTGCCTGCTTGCCGTAGCACAGCAAATCGGGGTGATGTGCAGCGTGTTCGTCAAAGCCTTTTTGCACCTGCGGGTGAAAGCTCTCGCGGTAGCTGATGGCGTTCTTGCCCGAGAGCCATACACCCATGTGGTCGCCATCGAGCAGCAGCAGGCTGTAATAGGTTTCGATGCGCTCGCTGCCCAGAGTGTCGCGCACGGCGCTACGCAGGATGTGGGCCTCGTGCTCGCTGATGCTGTCTTCCTGGGTCAAGTCCAGCAGGGCGGGCAACAGCGCAGCTTTTTGCAAGGCCGCTTCGGTGTCGGCGTTGTGAGCGTGGCGCATCAAGCGCCGGGGCAGCGCGACGCGGCCCAGTTGTGCGCCGTAACGCTCCAGGCGACGCTCCAGCTCCGGGGTGGTTTGCCCCTCACTTTGCACCCACTGATCGATCTGGTGCGCCAGCGCCATGGTGTGGGTGGAGACGATGAAGCGCCCGATGTCCTTGCCCAGCGCGTGGCCCACTTCCTCGGCAAACAGCGTCGGCCACAGGCGCTTGAGCGCGGCCAGCGCGCCCAGGTGTTCGCCCCTCTTGGCCCAGGCGGGTTTGGCTTGGGCCACCTTGGCCCACAGCGTGTCGCTGCGTTGGCCGGATGGCAGGCTGAGCTGGGCGCGGTCGGTGGTCAGCCACTCGGTCTCGCCGCTCAAGGAGCAGCGCCAGCCTTCCTGCTTGCTCTGCGCGAAGGGGCGCAGCGCCTTGGTGGCGGTCAGCGCGCGTTCGGCCAGGTCGTGCACGGCGGGGTAGAGCACGCCGGGGTTGGGGCGAAAGAAGGTGAATTTTTGCCCGCTGCCGTCTTGCGCCTGCAGCTCCTGGCGCAGCAGCTTCCAGGCGTCGGAGGCGAGAAAGCCGCTGTCCTTGCCCGGCTCGCTGCCGAAGAAGGGGCGCATGGCGTCGGACAGTTGCGTGGTGTCCAGCCCGGTTTGTTTTTGTTTGTCCATCAAGCCAATGAGCGAGAACGGCACCGCCGCCCAATGCACTTCGGGGAAGCCTTGGAGCTGCTCGCGCATTTGTTGCCAGCAAGGCAGGCCGGTGTCGCCTGCATCCATGCCGGCTTCTTGCAACAGACGCTGGACGGCTTCCTGCCCCTTGTCTTGCAGCCACTGCCTGACCTGCGTTTGCACGCTTTCTGCCAAGGCCTTGGCCTGGCTGGCGGGCACGACGGCGACAAAGCGGTTGGGCAGCGCGGCGGCAAAGAGCGGGTTGCTGTCGGTGCCGCCCTGGTTCCAGTCGCAATCCTTGAACAGATCAGGCGGCAGGCCGCAGGCATCGCGCAGCCACAAGTCCACCTGCGGCACGCCGCGCAGGCGCGGGAACAGGATGGCATCGGGCCCCAACTGCTCGCACACCACGCGCAGGGCTTCCCACGCCAGGCGCGCCAGCAGGTGCGAGCCAGCCCATAGGTCTTCCATCTTGCGGGCGCTGGCGATGAAAGGCTGCACCGGGCCGATAGCGAGTGTGAGCAGGGCAGCCTCGCCCTGCGGGTCGGCGGCAAAGGCACCGGCAAAGGCGCTGGTCAAGTCCAGGTGATCCCAGATGGAATGGTCGGGGATGCGGGTGTCGGCGGGCAGCAGCTTCCACAGCTCGCCCAGGGCGCCGTTGTCGCTGGTCTCACGCAGCTCCGGGGCAAAGCGCCAGAGGGTGAGCAGAGTCTTTTTCCAGTCTTGCGCCTGGCCGGAATTTTGGTTTTCGAGGGCCAGCAGCAAATCGACATGGTGGTCAAAGCTGCGTGCCTTGATGTCTTTGAACTCTGTTTCAGAAAGGCTGCCCAGGTCGTGCTTATCACCTGTAAGTGGGTGAATGAGCACGGGTTTGTTCGTCCAGCGCACTTGGGCCCAGTCGGCCACGGCCAGGGTTTTTTCTTCGCCTTTTTTGGTGGTGACCTGAACTTCGCGCAGCGGCCATTGCGGGCGGTCTGCCGCAGCAGCCCACCAGTCGGCGCGCTGCACATGGCGGTACATGGCCGCAGGGATGCCCTTTTTGAACAGGGTGCGTGCCAGGGCTTCGTCGTTGTCGGCGTCCACCGTCTCGGCGCCGATGGCGTCAAAGCCCAGCAGGCGCGTGAGGGCGCGGCTGGTGCCGTTGTCATGGCCTGCCGGGTCACGCAGCAACACCAGGGCTTTTTCAGCCGGGTCGTGCAGGCGGGCAGCGAGCTTGGTTTGCCAGAGGGTGTCGGTGTTGTTTGTCATGTGCCTCAAGCCTTCCAGCGGATCAAGTTTTTGGCATCGTCACGTTCGGCACAAACGGTGCGCCACGCAGCTTGCAGTTGCGCGAAGCTCAGAGACTGGCCGGAATCCTTGGGAAGGGCGTGCGGCATGGCAAAGATGCGAACGCGCAGAGCGTTGCCTTCGGGGACAATTTTCCAGCGCATGGGGCTGGGCATGCGCCCGGTACCGGCGAAGCCCAGCGCTGTGCGCAATTCTTTGGAAACTGCGCCTCGCACTTGGCGGCGAGCCATGGCAACAAAAGCCATGGCTTTGTCCCATGATGGGAACGTGTTGTTGCTTTGCCAGGCGCACAGCCCACGCTCATCACATGCCAGGGCCATCGCCCAATCATTGCGCAGGCAGTTATCGAGGGGCTGCGCGTAGGCCAAGGCGGCCTGGGCACCCAGAGGTTCGACTTGCGCGACATGCAGCGAGCCCCAAGCACCGCGACTGCGGGAACCCAGGGTACCGAAGGCGTCGATGAGTACGAAGGTTTCTTCGATGGTGGGCATGATGTTGTCTGGCGCAGCGATGGTCAGAACTCGCACCCCTTCGGGTGTGCCTGCCTTGATGGCCTCACGGTCGGGAAGACCTGCGCGCTTGACCAGGCCAAACCATGCGTAGCTGGTGCCAAGGTCTTCAGGCATGGGCTTTACGCCCGTCTGAGTGCCATGTGCCCAAGGTGTTTGTGTGGTTTGGGTGGAATCCGGCAGCCATAGCCGCAGGCGGAGTTGGCTCTTGCGTGAGGCAACTTTTTCCATTTTTCCGTCGCGTTCCACCGCGTCGTCTTCCAGCCAGGCGTGTCCGAAAAGGAGTGCTTCTTCCCGCCGCATGGCTGCGATATCCACTTTGAATTGCTTTTGCGCTGCGTAAGCCACCCGCCACCACTGCCGCAGCAACGCCTTGACCGGCGGCGTGCGCCACTGCGCCTGCTGACTGGCGTTGCCCAGGAAAGCAGGCGTCAGGAATGAGAGCTTGTAACGCAGGGTGTGCATGGCTTGCGGGGGTATTCGTTGATCGGGTTGCGTTGCATTATGGGGAGAACGGGCGGTGTCCGGCATGGTTGGCAAGCTTGTCGTGGTGGTATTCGGTGGTCCATGTGCATGTCCGCGGCTCCTGACCAGAGCAAATTGCATCGGCAATCATGCGAAGGGTGGACGGTTGCGGGGCGGTTGCTGCTGTCGTCAATGCAGCAGTGCGCTGTCACCACCCTCGGTGGGCATCTTCACGGGGGGTGATGCATCTCAATGTGCTGCATCTTGCGATGAGATGCATTGTTGCCTTTGCAGCCGGACAGCTTGGCAGCGGCAAGCTTGCCGTGTGTGGGCTCTATCGCACGCTGGCCGCAGGCCGCCCAATTGGGCGCCACTGGTTCACCACCAGCCCCGCCAGCACCACGGCCGTGCCCAGCCATTGCACCGCGCTGGGCTGCTCACCCAGCAGAACCACGCCCGCCCACAGGCCGACCACGGGCACCATCAGCGCGAAGGGCGCCACTTCGCCCGCGGGGTGGCGCTGCAGCAGGCGTGTCCAGAGGCTGTAGGCAAGCAGGGTGGCGAGCAGGGCGAGGTAGAGCACGGCACCCAGGCTCGCCAGGTTCAGCGCGCGCAGCTGGTCCGCCACGGTGGCGGTGCCGTCGAGCCAGATGGCCAGTGCAAAAAAAGGAGCTATGGCCACGCCGCCACTCCAGACTATGAAGGGAAAAGGCTCATAAATGTAGGACTGGCTTGCGCGTCTAGCTATCACGTTGGAAGCAGCCCACATGGCCGATGCGCCGGTGGTCAGGATGAAGCCAATCAGCGTCATCTGCCCTGGTCCCTCGCCGTGCGAGGTGGCGATGAGCAGCAGCCCGGCCATGGCCACCGCCAGGCCCAGCCACTGCGCAGGGCGCACGCGCTCCTTGAGCCAGGGCGCGGCTGCCAGCGTGAAGAACACCTGGATCTGCATCACGACCGAGGCCATGCTCGCCGTCATCCCCAGGCGCAGGCCCAGGAACAGCAGGCCGAATTGCCCCACGCCCTGCGCCAGGCCGTAGCCCAGCGTGAAGCGCCAGGGCAGGCCGCGCGGCGGGCGCACGAAGAGCAGGAAGGGCAGCGATGCCGCCGAAAAGCGCAGCGCGCCCAGCAGCATGGGGCTGAGGTCTTTCAGGCCCAGCTTCATCACCACGAAGTTCAGTCCCCAGATGACGACGACGGCGATGGCGCGTGCCCAATCCGCACGCGAAAAATGCAGGCGTGCGCTCATGCGGTGACCGGGCGGCCCTGCGCGGCGCGCGCGGCGATGAAGGCGTCCAGTGCCTGGCTGCTGGTGTACTTTGGCGTGTAGCCAAAGCGCTCTTTGAGCGCAGTGTTGAGCAGCACCGGGCGGTAGCGCAGAAAGTCCAGCTGCTCCGGTCCATAGCGGCTCACACCCAGCCTGGAGCCTATGGCAAGCAGCGCCTTGAGCAGGCCCGCCGGAAAGTTGGTGGTGCGCTTGCCCAGGCGGGCCGCGATCTCATGGAGGGTGAGGGCCCCATCGCCCGCCAGGTTGTAGCAGCCGGGCTCTGCGCGGCCCGAGAGGGCGTGCAGCATGGCGCCGGTCACGTCCTCGTCCCAGATGAAGACGAAGGGGCTGTCGCTGCCACGGATGGCAATCAGCCGGGGTTTTTCAAACAGCGCGGTGATCTGGTTGTCCACCCGCTCGCCGAGGATGGTGCCTATGCGCAGCACCGTCTGCAGCAATTGCGGATGGCTTTGGCGGTGCGCGGCCAGCATTTCCTCCACCAGCCGTTTGTGGTCGGAATAGGCGAAGACCGGGTTGCCGCGCAGGGGCATGTCCTCGGTCAGCCAGGGCGCGTTGTCGGCGTGGTAGCCGTAGGCCGCGCCGCTGGAGGACACGACGATGTGGCGCACGCCGCTGGCGATGCAGGCGGCGAGCACGTTGCGCGAGCCCTCCACATCCACCGAATACTCGAAGGCGCGCGTCATGCCCTTGCCGGGCGTGACGATGGAGGCCAGGTGCACCACGGTGTCGGGGCGCAGCTGCTGGAACTGCACCGTCAGATCGGGCGCGCGCACGTCGAGCAGCGCGTAGTGCACGCCGGGCAATTGGCGCTCTTGCGGTACGGCACGCACGTCGCAGGCCAGCACCGCCTCGATGCGGCCTTCGGATTGTTGCTGCGCCAATGCGGCGATCACGCTGCGTCCGACAAAGCCGTCGGCGCCGGTGACGAGCACGCGGCGCGCGGCAGGAGCAAGGAGGTTCATGCAATGGCTTTCACGTTGCCGGTGGCGGCTGCCGGCCGGCGTGCCCACAGGCGGGCCAGCGCCAGGCCGGCGATGATGTCCCAGAAGCCCCAGACGCCGGCGACCACCGCCATGCCGCCCAGGCCGCCGAAGAAGCTGAAGATCAGCACCAGGCCCAGGCCGGCGTTGCGGATGCCGACCTCGAAGGTGATCGCGCGCCGGTCGTAGTCTGGCACGCGAAACAGCCGCGCGCAGCCGTAGCCGGTGGCCAGCGCCAGCGCGTCGTGCAGCGCCACGGCCAGCAGCACGACGCCGGTGTAGTCGAGGAAGAAGCGCCAGTTGCCGGCGATCGCGCCAACGATGAAGCCGATCAGCGCGAGAAAGCTGACGATGCCCACCGGGCGCTTGACGCGCCGGGTGAGCGCCGGCCAGCGGTGGGCGATGAAGATGCCCAGCACAAACGGCAGGCCGATGATGGCGATGATGTGGCCCATCATCTCCCAGGGGCTGAGCGCGATGCGCTGAAACAGCGGCGCCGCCGTGGGGTGCAAATGCGCCCAGAAGGCGAAATTCAGCGGCATCAGCACGATGGACAGGGCGTTGGAGACGGCGGTCATCGACACGCTCAGCGCCACATTGCCCCGGGCCTGGTGCGTCAGGATGTTGCTGACGTTGCCCGGCGGGCAGCAGGCCACCAGGATCATTCCCAGCGCGATGCTGGGCTGCACCTTGAGCAGCAGCGAAAGCACGAAAGTAATGGCAGGCAGCACGACGAACTGCGCCGCGATGCCGACGCCAAACGCCAGCCGCATCGACAACACACGGCGGAAATCCTCCACCCGCGTATCCAGCGCGATGCCGAACATCAGAAAGCCCAGCACCCAGTTGAGCAGCACGAGCGAGGCGGGGTTGAAGTTCAGCCGGATCTCATCGATGGGCAGCATGGCGTGCTCCTGGTTCAGGCCAGCGCCTGCGCGGCCTTGCGCACCGCGTCGCGGTACACGTCCTTGTTGACGTAATAGGCCATGCGCGCCAGCTTCAGGTAGCGGTAGCCGCCGGAGAGATCGGGCGGCGGCCCGGCCTTAGCCTGCGTCAGCGCCTGCGCGGCCGCCGTGCCGTCCTGCAGCGCCTTGAAGTAACGCGCCACCAGCTCAGCCTGCTCATAGCGCCCCTGCCAGCCCAGGCCGCTGGCCTCCACCATGCCCAGCACCGCCAGGCGCGAGAAACGCGGCGCAAAAATGTTCAGGTAGAGCTGCGGCGCCATACCCTGCCAGTTCAAAAGCTGGTCGGCTATGAAGGGGTAGTGCAGCTGGTAGCCGGTGGCCGCCAGCACCATGTCGTACTCGCCCTGCGTGCCGTCCTTGAAGTGCACGGTGTGGCCGTCGATGCGTGCGATGTCGGCGCGGATGCGTGCGTCGCCATGGCCCAGGTGGTAGAGGATGAGCGAGTTCACCACCGGGTGCGATTCGTACATCTTGTACGCGGGTTGGGGGAAGCCAAAGCGCACCGGGTCGCCGGTAAACCACTTCAGGATGGTGCTGTCTATCTTCTGCTTGAGCCAGGGCGGCAGGCGCAGCTTGCCGCCCACGGTGTCGGCCGGGATGCCAAAGACATATTTGGGCACGAAGTAGTAGCCGCGGCGCACCGACATATCGATGCTTTGGGCGTAGTGCACCGCGTCCACCGCGATGTCGCAACCCGAGTTGCCGGCGCCGACGATGAGCACGCGCTTGCCGGTGAACTGGCGCGGCGATTTGTAGGCGCTGGTGTGCAGCAGCTCGCCGTCGAAGTGGCCTTCAAAGGTCGGCATGTTGGGCTCGGCCAGCGTGCCGTTGGCGATCACCACGCCCTGGTATTCGGCGGTTTGCGGCGTGCCGCCCGCGCTTTGCACCGTCACGCGCCACAGCGTCTCGGGCGTGTTGCTCACCGGCTCCACCTTGAGCACGCGGGTGCCAAAGCGAAAGTGCTTTTTTAAATCGAAGTGTGCGGCGTAGGCGCGAAAGTACTGCAGCAGCTCGGCGTGGCCGGGGTAGTCGGCCGTGCCTGCCGGCATCGGAAATTCGGTGAACTCCGTCGTCGTCTTGCTGGAGATCAGGTGGGCGGACTCGTACACCGTCGAGCGCGGGTTCTCTATGTTCCACAGGCCGCCAACGTCGTCCCAGGCCTCAAAGCCCTGGAACGGCACGCCGGCCTTTTGCAGCGCGCGGGCGCCCGCCAGGCCCGACGGGCCGGCGCCGATCAGCGCAATCATGTCCTGGGTGGCGGTGGTGCTCATGGGTGTGATTCTTTGGAACTGGAAGCAGGGCCGTTCAGGCCTGGAATGAGGGTGGCGCCCGCCTCGTTGGCGCGCGGCTTGCGCGGCTGGCGCAGCAAAAGAGCGTCGTGCCAGCGCGCGGGCAGGCAGGACAGCGCGGTCGAGAGCCAGCCGGTGCGCCGCGGCAGCACGATGTGCTCGCGCCCAGCGGCCACACCCGCCAGCAGCCGGCGTGCGGCGACATCGGGCTCCAGCAGCCCGGGCATGGCAAAGCGGTTGCCGGCGGTGAGCTGGGTGCGCAGATAGCCGGGGCTCACGGTGTACACGCTGGCCGCCGTGCCGCGCAGTTCGGCGCGCAGGCTTTGCAGGTAGGCGATCAGCCCGGCCTTGCTGGCGCAGTAGGCGCCGTTGCCCGGCAGGCCGCGCCAGCCGGCGATGCTGGCGACGCCGACCAGCGCCAGCGGCTGCGCGGGGTGGCCGCCTGCGGCGCAAAGAAACGGCTGGAAGGTGGTGGCCACGCCCAGCAGATTGATCTCCAGCATGCGGCGCAGCACGGCCAGGTCTTGGGCCTGCGCCGTGTCAAAGCCGCCGGCCACGCCGGCGTTGGCGATCACCAGGTCGGGCAGGCCGTGGCGCGCCATCCAGTCGGCGGCCATGGCCTGCATGGCGCTGGCGTCGCTGACGTCGGGCATGTAGAGGGCCGTGCGCTCGGGCTCCAGGGCGGCGAGCTGCTGCAACACCGGCTGCTGCAGGCCCACCAGCGCCACCTTGGCGCCCTCGGCCAGCAGCTGGCGCGCCAGCGCCTGGCCCAGGCCGCCGCAGGCACCGGTGAGGACGACGTTGTGAAAATGGGCGAGCATGGCAGGCAAGGGGTTTTATTGCCTCGTACTTTAGTCAGCAATAAAATTTGTCTCTGAAATTTATATTGATATATCTCGAAAAATGAGATTTATTAAAAATGCGCCCTGAATCCGCTGCCAGCAAGCCCGCGCTGCGCCAGTTTGAGCTGCTGGAGGCGATGGCCCGCGAGGCCCGCCCCCTGACCACCGCCGAGCTGGTGGCGCTGCTCGCCTGGCCCAAACCTTCGGTGCACCGCCTGTTGCAGCAGCTGGAAGCCGCCGAGCTGCTGCGCCGCGAGCCGGACAGCCACCGCTTCACGCTGGCGCCGCGCCTGCTGCGCCTGGCCGACAGTGTGCAGGCCGCCAGCATTCCGCAGGGCGTGCGCCATGCAGTGCTGCGCCAGCTGGTGGCGCAGGTGGGCGAGAGCTGCAACCTCACCGCGCTCTCGGGCGCGCAGGTGCACTATCTGGACCGGGTGGAGTCGGCCTTTCCGCTGCAGATGGAATTGCGCGCCGGCACGCGCGTGCCGCTGCACTGCTCGGCCAGTGGCAAGCTGTTTCTTGCATCGCTCACGCCCAACAAGCGCGAGGACCTGTTGCGAGCCTTGCCACTGACGGGATATACCTCCACCACCCTGACGCAGCGCAAGGCACTGGATGCAGAGCTGGCCTGTATCGCGCGCCAGGATTACGCCGTCGATGCGGAGGAATTCGTGCAGGGCCTGGTGTGCGTGGCGGTGCCGGTGCGGATTCCCGCGCAGAAGGCAGTGCGCTGCGCGGTGGCGCTGCAGGCGCCTGTGGCGCGCATGACGCTGGCACAGGCGCTGCAGCACTTGCCCCATTTGCGCCAGGCCGCGGCGGCGCTGGCGCGGACCTGGGGCTGAGTCACCCGGCTCTCAGATCAGTCCTTCGGCCTTCATCGCGCGCTGCACCGCCGGGCGGGCAGCCATGCGCTCGCGCCAGGCCACCACGTTGGGATAGGGCAAGAGGTCGATGTTCATCGGCTTGGCCCAGTTGGTGACCGTGAATAGGTAGGCGTCAGCCACGGAAAAATCTGCGCCCATGAGGTAGTTCTTTCCTGCCAGTTCGCCATCCACCCACTTCAGCCGGGCGCCAATTTTTTCCTTCATCAACGCTTTCGCCGCGTCGGGCATGCCAGGCTGGAAGAGCGGCGCAAAGCTCTTGTGCACCTCGGTGGCGATGAAATTCAGCCAGCTCATCAGCGCATACCGGGTGCGCGTGCCATTGGCGGGCGCCAGGTGTTTTTCAGGAACCTGATCGGCGACGTATTGCACGATGACTGCGCATTCGCGGATGCCGCTGCCATCGTCCAGTGCCAGATACGGCACATAGCCCAGCGGATTCACCTTGCGGTAATCCGAGCCGTCAGGCAGCTCCTTGGTCTTGGTTGGTGCGGAAACGGCTTCGTACGGCAGGCCGCTTTCTTCCAGGACGATGTGGTGCGCGAGCGAGCAGGCACCAGCCGAGTAATAGAGTTTCATGGAGATTTCCTTGCAAATGAACAGTGGCTCATGCGACGCATGGACTGCGGTGGGGCAGCCTAGCAGAAAGCGGATTTTCGAGCTGCCGCCGGGCTTGCTGTCGATGGCGCAGCGCGCTTGACGCGATGGCATGCGTGTTGCGGATTTGCGCCGGAATGGCGGATTGGGGCAAAGCCTGATTGCGAGCTACCATCGCATGTGCTCATATGGCACCGGTGTTGTGCCTGACCATTGCCCGAAAGAGAGGTTTGCCATGGCGACGGTTGCAGAAATTCTCCGCTCCAAGAGCGGCTCCGAGGTGTATCGCGTTGCGCCGACGGATTCGGTGCTGCATGCGCTGCGTCTGATGGCGGACAAAGAGGTTGGGGCGCTGATGGTGCTTGATGGCGAAAAAATCGCCGGCATCTTCACCGAGCGCGACTATGCCCGCAAGGTGGCGCTGGTGGGACGCAGTTCGGGCGATACGCCGGTAAGCGAAATCATGACGCGGGCGGTGCGTTTCGTGCATCCGGAGCAGACGACCGAAGCGTGCATGGCCCTCATGACGGAGCACCGCCTGCGCCATCTGCCGGTGGTCGATGGCGAGCGGCTTGTCGGCCTGGTATCCATCGGCGATCTGGTGAAGCAGATGATCTCGCAGCAGCAGTTCGTGATAGCGCAGATGGAGCAGTACATCACCGGCGGCTGGTAAACCGTCCTGCCGCGCCGCCCATCTCACCCCGCGACCACCCGGTTCTTGCCGGCCCGCTTGGCCAGGTACATTGCCTGGTCGGCACGCTTGAGCGCCTGCTCGCTCGTTTCGCTGGGCGCAAGCTGTGCCACGCCCGCGCTGAAGGTGATGAGCACATGCTCGTTGTTGTTCATGAAGTAGCGCGTGGTGAGCTCGCGCTGCAGGCGCTTGATGGCGTCCACGCCCTGCTCAAGGGCGGTATTGGGCAGCACGATGACGAATTCCTCGCCGCCGTAGCGCCCCAGCTGATCCTGCGGGCGCATGGCGGCGCGCGCCGTTGCTGCCAGATGCACCAGGGCAGCATCGCCGGCGGCATGGCCCAGCCTGTCGTTCAATACCTTGAAATTGTCCAGGTCCAGCAACGCCACGCACAGCGGTGCATCGCTGCGCAGCGACAACGATATTTCTCGCTCCAGGGCCTCGTCCAGGCCCTTGCGGTTGAGTGAGCCCGTCAATGGGTCGTGGCGCGCCTGGGCGCTGGTGAGCTCAAGTTCCTTGCGCAGGCGCTCGATTTCGCCATGGGCGGTGTCGGCACGTTCGCGCAGGCTGTGCAGCTCGGTGCGCATGGCACCGCTCTTCTGCGACATGGCTTGCGTGGCCGCCATGACCTCCTGCAGCACCGGTTGCAGCTCCTGCAGGCTGCCGGCGTGGCCGATGCGCTCGGCGCAACCCGAAAGCTGGTCATGGAATGCGGCACTGCTTTCGTCCATTTGCGCCAGGCGATCGATGAAGGTGGCCAGCAGCTCACGCATCTGCTGCTGGGCGGCGACCGCGCGCTCCTTGGCTTCGGCCTGCTTGAACACCACGTCCTTGAGCCGGCGCTGCACCTCATCCAGGCGCCGCAGCGTGAGCGGCGGCGTGGCTGCGTCGCGCAGGGCCTGTGCCTGACCCTGCAGCCATGCGTCGTCCGGGCTGAGCACGGCGATGTTCTCAAACACCAGCTGCAGCAGCATCAGCAGTCCGCTGCGTATCGCGGCCTGGTCTTCGGCGGCAAACGACAGCCGATAGCTGAAATTGGACAGCAGCTTTTCGGTCTCGCCCAGCGCCGGCATGGGCTGGCGCAGCCAGCTGACCAATTTCTGGCCGAGCGCCTGCAGGCGGTCGTCGTCCTCGCCGACGGCGGGAAGAATGTTGTCTACCAGCCGTGCCAGATGTTCCGCGAAAACCGTATTCAGTGCATGCGGTGCTGGCGCGGTGTCTGCTATGCCTGCCGAAACAGGCTTCAACCCCAGCGTGGCGTAACCAACCAGGGTGTTCTGCAGCGCAATCCAGTCCTTGCCTTCAACCGCGGCGTTGAACTGGTCCAGCAGGCGCTTTTGCCCCGTCGTCTGCCCGGGCAGGATGCGTGCGATCTGGCGCAGGCGCATGTCCGGAAAGGCGGGCTGGCTGATCTGCCCCGAAATCTCGTCATAGATCGCCTGGTAATGGTCCGGCGTGGGCTGCAGCTTGCGAATGGCAAGCTGCTTGAGGGTTTCGCGGGCATATTCCGAAACAGACTTGGTGACCATGGCAAGCGGGGCAAAGCGTTGCAACAAGGCGTGATTGTCACCGGTTCATGGCACGCCGTTCCTCCTCTTCAGGGAGCATTCACCAGCACCAGCTTGCCCTTGACGTTGCGCGCAGCCATCTGCGCGTACGCGGCAGGCAGCTCCCGCATGGGAAGCTGGCGGTCAATGACCGGCTTGATCCTGCCGCTGGCATACCATCCGGCTAGTTCTGCCAGCATGGCTGCATTCGCCTGGGGTTCGCGCTTGGCGTAGTCGCCCCAGAAGACACCCACGATGGAAGCGCCCTTGAGCAGCGCCAGGTTCATCGGCAGGCTGGGGATGGGCCCGGCGGCAAAGCCCACGATCAGGTGGCGCCCGCGCCAGCCAATGGAGCGGAAGGCCGCTTCGGTGAAGTCGCCGCCCACGGGGTCGTAGATCACGTCCGGGCCGCGGCCTTCCGTCAGCGTCTTGATGGCATCGCGCAGGTTTTGCGTGGCGTAGTTGATCGTCGCGTCAGCGCCCTGCGCGCGGCAAACGGCGCATTTCTCATCCGTGGAGGCGGCCGCGATGACATGGGCGCCTGCAGCCTTGGCGATCTGGATCGCCGCGGTGCCCACGCCGCCGGCCGCACCAAGTACCAGCACCGTCTCCCCGGCCCGCAGCGCGGCGCGGTCCATCAGCGCGTGGTGCGAGGTGGCGTAAATCATCATGAATGCCGCGGCATCCGCATGCGGGAAGCCTGTGGGCAGCGGCATGCACAGCTTGGCAGGCGCCACCGCGTGGGTGGCGAAGCCGCCGGTCCCGGAAAGGCAGGCCACGCCTTGCCCGACCTGCAGGTGCTTCACCCCTGCGCCGATGGCGCGCACGATGCCGGCGTATTCCGAGCCGGGCACAAAGGGCAGCGGTGGCTTGAACTGGTACTTGTTCTGCACGATCAGCAGATCCGGGAAGTTCAGGCTGGCCGCGCGGATCTCGATCAGCACTTCGCCGGGCTGCGGTTCGGGTGTTGGCAGTTCGGTCCATGCGAGCGCCTCGACGCCGACGGGGTTGCTGCAAAGCCAGGCATGCATCGTGGGGTTCCTCAACAGGTGCGAAGCCGGTCATCATAGGGGCTGCGCAGGGCGGTGCTTTGTCCCTCTTGCGACCGGCGGCGAGCGCAAGATCGCCACCCTACAATGCTGCACTTTTTCACAGACCGTGATGCGCATTCTTCTGAGCAATGACGACGGCTACCAGGCGCCAGGCTTGGCGGCCCTGCATGCGGTGCTGGCGCCCATCGCCGATGTGCAGGTGATTGCACCGGAGCACAACAACAGCGCCAAATCCAATGCGCTCACGCTCAATGCGCCGCTGTACGTGCATACCGCGCACAATGGCTTTCGCTACGTCAATGGGACGCCGGCGGATTGCGTGCACATTGCGCTGACCGGCTTGCTGGAGCAGCGTCCCGATCTCGTGATTTCGGGCATCAACAACGGTGCCAACATGGGGGATGACACGCTGTATTCGGGCACTGTGGGCGCGGCCATGGAAGGCTACCTGTTCGGCATTCCTGCGCTGGCGGTGTCGCAGGTGGACAAAGGCTGGCTTGAGCTTGATGCCGCTGCACAGACGGTGCGCAACCTGGTGGCGCGGATGCAGCAGCAGCATCTGGTCGGCAGCTTGCCGTGGCTGCTGAACATGAACATTCCCAATCTGCCGCTAGCTGCGTTGCGGCCACCCAAGCTGTGCCGCCTGGGGCGTCGCCATGCCGCGCAGGGCGCAATACGGCAGGAAAATCCGCGCGGTGAAACCATGTACTGGATAGGTGCGGCGGGCCATGCGAAGGACGCCGGCGAAGGGACGGACTTTCATGCCACCGCGCAGGGACATGTATCGATCACGCCGCTGCAGGTGGATATGACGGACCACCAGCATCTGGGCTACTGGGCGCAGACCATGGCGCGGTTGGCCGCTGCAGGCGGGCAGGCATGACGGCCTCGCGCAAGCCAGGCTTTCCTGCCAGGCTGGGCGGGGCTCCCAAGCCCGCCGCCAGCCCGGCGGCGGGTGCCCGCGCAGCTGCTGGGCCAGCGGCCGTGACGCAAGGGTTGGGCATGGATTCCGACGCTGTGCGCCAGCGCATGGTGCGGCGCCTGGCGCAAGCAGGTATTGGGCGTGCCGAGGTGCTCCAGTCCATGGGCAGCGTGCCGCGGCATCTGTTTGTCGATACGGCGCTGGCGGCGCAGGCGTATGAGGAGACCAGCCTGCCCATTGGCTGGGGTCAGACGATATCCAAGCCGGCGGTGGTGGCGCGCATGGTGGATCTTCTGCTGGGAGCGCCGGGCGCGCAAGCGCAAGGAAAGTTGGCGCGCGTGCTCGAAATCGGCACCGGTTGCGGCTACCAGGCGGCCGTGCTGGCCCAGCTCGTGCGCGAGGTGTACACGGTGGAGCGTTTGCGCGCGATGCATGAACGCGCGCGTGATCGCCTGCGCCCGCTGCGCCTGGCCAACGTGCATTTGATTTTGGGCGACGGCATGCTGGGCTACGCGCCTGGCGCGCCTTATGCCGGCATCATTGCGGCCGCGGGCGGCGAACAACTGCCCGATGCCTGGTGCGAACAGCTGGCCGTCGGCGGGCGATTGGTTGCGCCCGTCGCCGGCGCTGGAGGCGGTCAGGCGCTGATGGTGATTGACAGAACGGCGCAGGGTTTTGTGCAAAACGTTCTCGAGGCGGTGCACTTCGTCCCTCTAAAATCGGGCGTGGCGTAATCAACGAAGCGCAGGTTCGGGTATGAGGCAAGCGATAGCGGTAGGGTTGTGGGCGGTAGTGCTGGGGGCGGCGCTGGTGTTGCCGGGGTGCAGCACCTCCGTTAACCAGGCGCCGGTCGAAAGCCGCGGCACCGCTGCCGCTGGCGCCGCGGATCCGTCCCGGGCCGCGGCCGTGGCAGCACCCGCGACAGCGCCGCTGCCAGGGGCGGAAAACGCCGGCAAGCCGGGCTACTACACCGTCAAGCCGGGAGACACGCTGATCCGCATCGGGCTGGACCATGGGCAAGCCTGGAAGGACATCGCCCGGTGGAACCAGCTGGACAACCCCAACGTCATTGAAGTGGGGCAGGTGTTGCGCGTGGCGCCGCCCGATAGTGCGGCCGCGGCAGCTGCAGTGGCCGCTGACAAGGGTGTGGTGGCACGCCCGGTGGCCAGCGGCGGCCCGGCCAGCCCTGCCGCGGCACCGGCAGCCGCTGGCGCGGCCAATCCTCCTGCTGCGGCCTCTACTGCCTCTGCGGCGCCGATCGCGCCTGGCGGGACGATTGCCTTTGCCTGGCCTGCGTCGGGTGCTGTACTGGCCGGATTTGACGAGGCGCGCAACAAGGGCGTGGATATCGGCGGCAAGGCTGGCGACCCGGTACAGGCGGCGGCCGATGGACGGGTGGTCTATGCCGGTGCCGGTCTGCGCGGCTACGGCAATCTCATCATCCTGCAGCACAACAAGACTTTTCTCACGGCCTACGCGCACAACCAGAAACTGCTGGTCAAGGAAGATCAGACGGTGCAGCGCGGCCAGAAGATTGCTGAAATGGGCAGCTCGGACGCCGACCGGGTCAAGCTGCATTTCGAGATCCGCCGCGAAGGCAAGCCGGTGGACCCGTTGAAATACCTGCCTGCACGGTGAAGTCAGCGGCCCTATTGGAAGAGGATGCCGGTGATTTTCAGCCGCCTGATGGCCTGGCTGAATGGGAGCAGCGCCGCGCCGCAGTGTCCGCTGAAGTGCACGGCTGGCGCCTGGACAAGGCGCTGGCGCATCTGGTGCCGGAATTTTCCCGCAGTTACCTGCAGCAACTGCTTGAGCAAGGTGCCATAGCACTCAACGGTGCATTGAACGTCAAACCGGCGCACAAGGTCAGCGTTGGCGATGTGCTGCTGGTGCAGATGCGCCCGACCGAGCAAAGCCAGGCGTTTCGTCCGGAAGCGATGGCGTTGGACATCGTGCACGAGGACGAACATATTCTGGTGGTGAACAAGCCCGTCGGGCTGGTGGTGCATCCTGCTGCCGGGCATTGGAGCGGCACGCTGCTCAATGGGTTGCTCGGGCGTGACGCGGCGGCCGCGCAACTGCCGCGTGCCGGTATCGTGCATCGGCTGGACAAGGACACCAGCGGGCTCATGGTGGTGGCCCGCACCCGCATGGCAATGGACGCTCTGACACGCGCGATTGCGGCGCGCGAAGTGGGACGCAAGTACCTGGCCCTTGCCTGGGGTCGCTGGGAGCCTGGCGCAATGCGCTGTATTGACGCCCCCATCGGGCGCGATCCGCGCAACCGGCTGCGCATGGCGGTCGTCGATCTTGCCTTGCATGCCGGCAAGAGCGCACGCACGGATGTCCAGGCCCTGGCCAGCGACGGACGCACCACGCTGCTGCGCTGCACGTTGCACACGGGCCGTACGCACCAGATCAGGGTGCACCTTGCGTCCATTGGTCATCCCCTGGTGGGCGATGCGCTGTATGGCGGCGCCGCGGCGGGTGGATTGCAGAGGCAGGCCCTGCATGCCTATTCGCTGGCGCTTGCCCATCCGGCCACGGGAGCGTTGATGGCGTGGCGATCACCGCTGTCGCAGGATATGTCTGACGCACTCGGCCAGTGGGGCATGCACTACAATGACTCGTAGATAGTGGCTGCCGCTTCTTCTGGCGGCAGTGGCACGAGGGCGCAGCGGCACGCTGCCATCAGCGCTTCATGCGGCTTCTGAATGAAGCCACGCCCCATCCAATTGCAACGGTTTGACAGGCCTCGCCGCCAACGCGGCGGACCGGTCGCACATGCCAGACCATGAATACGGTAGATGCCAGAAAGGTGCTGGAGACCGCGCTGATCTGCGCGGCGCAGCCGCTCGCGCTGCGCGAGCTGCGTGCGCTGTTCGATGATGCGCTGGGTGCCGACACCGTGAAGCTGTTGCTTTTGCAGTTGCAGGACGAATGGAGCCAGCGTGGCGTGGAGTTGGCGCAGGTGGCTTCTGGCTGGCGTTTTCAGAGCCGTCCGGAAATGCGCCCCTACCTGGATCGCATGGTGCCGGAAAAGCCGGTGCGCTACAGCCGGGCGGTACTGGAGACGCTGGCCATCATTGCGCACCGCCAGCCGGTGACGCGCGGTGACATCGAGGACATACGCGGCGTCACGGTCAACAGCCAGATTTTGAAACAACTCGAAGACCGAGGCTGGATAGAGGTAGTGGGCCATAGGGAAACGGTGGGGCGCCCGACCCTGTTTGCGACGACGCGACAGTTTCTTGACGATCTGGGACTGGCTTCACTGGCAGGCCTGCCGCCTTTGCAGGACGGCGCGCCCGGTCAGGCGCGCGATGACGGGGATCCGCATGGGCCGATGGTCCAGGCGGCATTGCCGCTGCCGGAGCAGGATGTGCACGGCGTTGAAACGGGGTGCGAACCCGCGGGAAGTGACGATGAACGAAGAACCGATTGAAGTGCCGGACGAGCCGGCAACGCCGGCGGCAGACCCCGGGCAGAAGCCGCGGCCGGCCTCTGATCCGGGCAATCGTGGACCGCGCAGGCGCGGCATGCGCAGGCTCGCGGAGGATGGCTCGCCACGCCCGCGCGCCGAGCGGCCGCCGCGTGAACAGGTCTACGCGTTCGCCGATGTCGTTGCCGGTCGGCTCGACGAAGACGAGAACAATGCCGAGCTGGCGCCGCCCAAGCGCGTGCTGCAGCCGCTGCCCGAAACGCCCAAGCTGCACAAGGTACTGGCACAGGCCGGGATGGGCTCGCGCCTGGAGATGGAGCAACTGATCCTGGAGGGACGCATATCGGTCAACAACGAGCCCGCGCACATTGGGCAGCGGGTCCAGTTCGGCGACCAGGTCAAGGTCAATGGCAAGCCCATCCGCTTTCGCATCGAACCGCCCGCTCCGCGCGTGCTGGCCTACCACAAGCCCGCTGGCGAAGTGGTGACGATGGACGATCCGGAAAATCGTCCGACGGTGTTCCGCAAGCTGCCGCGACTGCCCCAGGGCAAGTGGCAATCGGTGGGACGGCTGGATTTGAATACCGAAGGCTTGCTGCTGTTCACCAGCTCCGGTGATCTGGCCAACCGCCTCATGCACCCGCGATTCGGCATGGAGCGCGAATATGCGGTACGGGTGCTGGGCGCCCTGAGCAACGAGGAAAAACAGCAACTGCTCGATGGCGTCACGCTCGATGATGGCGTGGCGGCGTTTGGCACCATCGAGGATGGCGGAGGCGAAGGCGCCAACTGCTGGTATCGCGTCACGATCGCGGAAGGGCGCAATCGGGAGGTCCGCCGCATGATAGAGGCCGTCGGTCATGCCGTAAGCCGCCTGATCCGCATCCGCTACGGAGCGATGGTGCTGCCGCGCGGGCTCAAGCGCGGCACCTGGATGGAACTGGACGAGCGCGACATCCGCGCGCTGACGCAGGCGGCGGGCATGCCGCAGGGCGCTGCAGGGCGCGGTGACCGCAAACCCGGCGGCAGTCAGAACGGCGGCCGGCGAGGTGCAGGCAAGGCGCAGGGGGCTGGCCGTGAGGGCCGCGCGGGCGGTGCTGCCCAGCCGGATCCGATGAAAACCTCGGTGGGCTACATTGGTGCCGACAGTTTTGCGCGTCAGCGCCGTGAACGGCAAAACCCCGGACCACGCCGATCTGGCCGCCGCTTCTGAAGGAACATCGTAAAATCAACGGCTTTGCGCATTGCGCGAAACCACACTTTCATCGCACTCAGGAATACATAGCCATGGCCATTGAACGCACTCTCTCCATCATCAAACCGGATGCCGTTGCCAAGAACGTGATTGGCCAGATCTATGCCCGTTTTGAAGCGGCAGGCCTCAAAGTGGCCGCCGCTCGCATGATCCATCTCTCGCGCGCGCAGGCCGAGCAGTTCTATGCGGTGCACAGGGAGCGTCCGTTTTTCAAGGATCTGGTGGATTTCATGATTTCAGGTCCAGTCATGGTGCAGGTGCTCGAAGGCGAAAACGCCATCCTCAAGAACCGCGAACTCATGGGCGCGACCGACCCGAAAAAGGCTGCGGCCGGCACCATTCGCGCGGATTTCGCCGACAGCATCGATGCCAACGCGGTGCACGGCTCTGACGCGGCCGAGACAGCCGCCGTGGAAGTGGCGTTCTTCTTCCCCGGCTGGTCCGTCTACGCGCGCTGAACGCTGCGCCTCTGCCCCCGCCCCGGGGGACGGCGCGGGTGAAACCATGCTGACCAATCTCCTTGATCTCGACAGGGATGCGCTCGTGGCGTTTTGCGGCGGGTTGGGGGAAAAGCCGTTTCGTGCAACGCAGCTGTTTCGCTGGATCCATCAGCGTGGTGTGCGGGATTTCGACCAGATGACCGATCTGGCGAAATCCTTGCGCGAAAAGCTCAAGGATTGCGCCTACGTCGTTGCACCGCCGGTGGCAAAAGAGCATGTCTCTGCCGACGGCACCGTCAAGTGGCTGTTTGATGTCGGCCGCGGCAATGCCATAGAGACCGTGTTCATCCCCGAGGATGACCGGGGCACGCTGTGTGTTTCGAGCCAGGCGGGCTGCGCGGTTGGCTGCCGCTTCTGCTCCACCGGCCACCAGGGCTTCAGCCGCCATTTGACGGCCGGCGAGATCGTCGGACAACTCTGGTGGGCCGAGCATGCGCTGCGCAAGCGCCTGGGGGCGCGGGAGAGGGTGATTACGAACGTGGTGTTCATGGGTATGGGCGAACCCATGCACAACTACCCGGCGCTCGTGCCGGCGTTGCGCACCATGCTGGATGACCATGCCTATGGTCTGTCGCGTCGGCGGGTGACGGTGTCCACATCGGGGGTCGTTCCGATGATTGACAGGCTGGCGCAGGATTGCCCGGTGGCGCTGGCGATCTCGCTGCACGCGCCTGGCGATGCGCTGCGTGACACCTTGGTGCCGCTCAACCGCAAATACCCGCTGGCAGAGCTGATGGGTGCTGCCAGGCGGTATCTGGAGGCCGCGCCGCGCGATTTCATCACCTTTGAATACTGCATGCTCGATGGCGTGAACGACCAGCCCGAGCACGCTCGGCAGTTGATTGACCTTGTGAATGACAAGCGCTGGGCGGGGCTGTCCTGCAAGCTCAACCTGATACCGTTCAATCCGTTTCCGCAGTCCGGTCTGCGGCGCTCGCCCGATGCGGCCATCGCCGTATTTGCCAAGGTGCTGCTGGATGCAGGTATCGTCACCACCGTGCGCAAGACGCGTGGCGACGATATCGATGCGGCCTGCGGCCAGCTGGCCGGCGAGGTGCAGGATCGCACCCGTGTGGACGAGCGCATGGCCAAGCTGCGCGTGAGTGCGCCACAGGCCACGTGATGAATGGGCGAGTCGTGACGAAAGGGGTGGGCATGGGGTGGAGCCATTGGTTGAGAGATCGGTCGCCCGGATGGCTGGCGGCGCTGTTGCTGGGCACGGCATTGCTTGTTTTGCAAGGCTGCGCTCACCAGCCACCGCCGGACGATGCCCAGACAGCGGTCGGCTCAGCCAACCCGGATGCACGCAAGCGTGCGCATATCCGGCTGGAGCTGGCGGCCAACTATCTGCAACTGGGCAAGACCGATGTGGCGCTGGAAGAAACGCGCCAGGCGCTGGCGGCAGACCCCGGCTATGCCGATGCCTACCACATGCGCGGCCTGGTCTATATGTCCATGCAGGACTGGACCAGGGCGCAGGCCAGCTTGCAGCGTGCGCGCGAACTCAAGCCCAATGATGCGGACATCCTGCACAACTTGGGCTGGCTGCAATGCCAGCAGCAGCACTGGGACGAGGCCGACGCATTGTTCAGGCAGGCGTTGGCCACTCCCGGCTATGCATCCAGAATCAAGACGCAAACAGCCCAGGGCATATGCTATGAACGCGCCGGGCACTTGAAGCTGGCGGAGCAGGCGCTGCTGCAGGCTTATGAGTTCGATGCGCGCAGCCCTGTCGTGGGCTACCACCTGGCGTCGGTGACGTTTGCCCAGGGTGATGCCCAGCGGGCGCAGTTCTACATCCGGCGTGTCAACAACGGCGAGTTTTCCGATGCGGCTTCCCTGTGGCTGGGCATCAGGGTGGAGCGTGCGCTCAAGGATGGTCAGGCGATGAGCCAGCTGGGAGAACAGCTGCACAGGCGCTACCCCGAATCCAAAGAGGCCTTGGCCTTGAGCCGGGGGGCGTTTGATGAGTGACGCGGCCAGTACTGCGCCGCAGGAGTCGGCGCTGGTCAGTGGTGCGGCGCCTGAGGCCATGACGGCCGGCAGGCTGATCGCGGCTCGGCGTGCACAGGCGGGCATTCACCTGGCGGCGGTTGCCGCGACCCTGAAGGTGCCGATGCACAAGCTGGAAGCACTGGAGGCCGATCGCTACGACGCATTTCCGGATACGGTGTTCCTGCGTGCGCTGGCATCGAGTGTGTGCCGGGTGCTCAAGAGCGATCCGGCGCCGGTGCTGGCCCTGCTGCCGCGCAACCCGCCCGCGGCGCTCGAAAGCAGGCCCGATTTGAATGCCCGTTTCAAAGAGAGCGGCGGAACCGGAGGCGGGGGCGGTACCAGCAGGCTGCCGATGTCCCGCGCCATGGCGTTCACGGTGATCGCCTTGCTGGCGGCAGCATTGGTGCTGGCGTTTTTGCCGCGCGATGGCGCGGAGGTGGCGCAGCCTGAAGCAGGCTCGACAGAACCGTTGCAGCTGCCCGAGGCGTCTGTGGCCGCCGTGCCAGCCATTGCTTCCACGGCGGCCCCTGAGGAGCAGGAGACGCCGGCGCCAAGGGATGCGCCCGCCCCAGCCGCAACTTCGGATGATGCCGCGGGGACGCAATCGGCGGCAACGCCAGCGGATGCACCGGCCAGCCCTGCGCCGGACGAACCGCTGGTCATTCAGGCGCGCGAGCAGACTTGGGTGCAGATCCGCGATGCCTCGGGCACCATCTTGCTGGAAAAGACCCTGCGGAAAGGCGACAGGTTCGCTGCGCAAGGATCTGGCCCGTGGTCTGTGGTCATCGGCCGCGCGGACGCAGCCGATGTCGTGGTGCGCGGGCAGGTTATGGATTTGATGGGCATCGCACGCAGCAATGTGGCGCGGTTCGAGGTGAAGTGAATGTCGATGGCTGATGGAAGTACGCCGATTGCACTGGTGGCGCCGGCACAGCGCCGCTCTCGCCAGGCACGCGTGGCGTGGGGCGATGCGGTGGTCACGGTGGGGGGCGGCGCACCGGTGCGCGTGCAGTCCATGACCAATACGGACACGGCGGACATCAAGGCCACGGTCATCCAGGTGCGTCAGCTGGCGCAGGCGGGGTCCGAGCTGGTGCGCATCACGGTGAACACGCCCGAGGCCGCTGCGGCCGTGCCGCTGATCCGCGAGCGGCTGGACCAAATGGGCGAGTCGGTGCCGCTGGTGGGCGATTTCCATTACAACGGGCACCGGCTGCTGACGGATTTCCCGGAATGCGCCCGCACGCTTTCCAAATACCGCATCAACCCCGGCAATGTCGGCAAGGGCGACAAGCACGACAAGCAGTTTGCGCAAATGATCGAAGCGGCGCTGCACTGGGACAAGCCGGTGCGTATCGGCGTGAACTGGGGCAGTCTCGACCAGGAACTGCTGACCGGCCTGATGGATGAAAACGGTCTGCGTCCCGAGCCTTGGGATGCACGCCAGGTGATGTACGAAGCCTTGGTGCGCTCGGCGATTTCATCGGCCAGACGCGCCGAGGAACTCGGCATGCGGGGCGAACAGATCATCCTCTCGTGCAAGGTCAGCGGCGTGCAGGATTTGATTGCGGTCTATCGGGGTCTGGCGCAGCGCTGTGATTACGCGCTGCACCTGGGCCTGACGGAGGCAGGCATGGGTGCCAAGGGCATCGTCGCTTCCACGGCGGCGATGGCGCAGCTGCTGCAGCAGGGTATCGGTGACACCATCCGCGTCTCGCTCACGCCCAAACCGGGTGAATCGCGCACGCAGGAAGTCCTGGTGGCGACCGAAATTCTGCAATCGCTGGGCCTGCGGGCATTCGCGCCCAGCGTCACGGCCTGCCCGGGTTGCGGGCGCACCACCAGCACCACGTTCCAGGAGCTTGCCAAGCAGATCGACGACTACCTGCGCGCGCAGATGCCCATCTGGCGCTCGCAATACCCTGGTGTGGAGCAGCTGCGCGTGGCGGTCATGGGCTGCATCGTCAACGGCCCGGGAGAGAGCAAGCATGCGGATGTCGGCATCAGCCTGCCAGGCACGGGCGAGGCCCCGGTTGCCCCGGTGTATGTCGACGGAAAGAAGGCCACAACCCTGCGCGGCGACCACATTGCCAGTGCATTCCAGGAGCTGGTCGAAGGCTACGTGAGGCAGCGCTTCGGGCTGAAGGCTGGCGCTGCCGAAACCCCATAAGTTTACTATAAAAAATAGAGCTTCTAACGCTTGCCTGGCATGCGTTAGAGGCCTTTTGAATTGAATTTTTGACGCACATGCAAAGACTGGCCGCCATCAAAGGCATGAATGACATCCTGCCGCCCGACTCCGCCTGCTGGGAGTGGTTGGAGGCCGTGGTGCGCTCGCTCATGCAGCGCTACGCCTACCGGGCGATCCGCACGCCCATCGTCGAGTCGACGGCGCTTTTCGTGCGCGGGCTCGGCGAGGTGACCGATATCGTCGAGAAGGAGATGTATTCCTTCGAGGACAGGCTCAACGGTGAACAGCTCACCTTGCGCCCGGAGGCCACGGCAGGCGTGGTGCGGGCGGCGGTGGAGCACTCCCTGCTGCACGATGGCGGCAAGCGTCTGTACTACATGGGCCCGATGTTCCGCCATGAGCGCCCGCAGCGCGGCCGTTATCGGCAGTTTCACCAGATCGGTGTCGAGGCGCTGGGTTTTGCCGGCGCGGAGTTGGACGCCGAGGTCATTTTGCTTGCCCACGCACTGTGGGCCGAGCTGGGTCTTGCTCATGTGCGGCTGGAGCTCAACAGCCTGGGCCAGCCCGAAGAGCGCAAGGCGCATCGCGCGGCTTTGATTGCTTATTTCGAGCAGCACAAGGACCTGCTGGATGAGGATGCACGGCGGCGCCTGTACAGCAACCCGCTGCGCATTCTGGATACCAAAAACCCGGTGATGCAGGCCATGGTGGAGGCTGCGCCGCAGTTGATGGATTACCTGGGCGATGCTTCGCGCGGGCATCTGCAGGCGGTGCAACGCATTCTCGATGCCGCTGGCGTTGCGTGGCGCATCAACCCGCGTCTGGTGCGCGGCATGGATTACTACAACCTCACGGTCTTTGAATTCGTCACCGACCAGCTTGGATCGCAGGGCACGATCTGCGGAGGCGGCCGCTACGACTACCTGATCGGGCAGATGGGTGGCAAGGCAGCGCCCGCGGTGGGCTGGGCGCTGGGCGTGGAACGTGTGCTTGAGCTGCTCAAGGAGCAGGAACTGGCCGTGCCCGCGGTCGTGCCGGACGCCTATGCCGTGGTGCCGGACGCCCATGCGCTGCCGGTGGCGATGGCCACGCTGCAGCAGCTGCGCGCCCAGGGCATCGCGGTGCAGATGCACAGCGCGGCGGGCAGTGCGCAGGGCATGGGCAGCATGAAGGCCCAATTCAAGAAGGCGGATGCCAGCGGGGCGCGCTACGCTCTCGTTTTCGGAGTGGATGAGCTGCAGGCAGGCATGGTGTCCGTCAAGCCCCTGCGCGATGCGGGAGAGCAGGTACAGCGCCCGCTGACCGAGGCCGCACTCTGGGCCGCCAGCCTACAATCCGCGCGCTGAACGAAGGACTCACACATGGCTCGTCATTTCGACCTCGAAGAACAGGAACAGATCGCCCAGTTCAAGCATTTCTGGGGCACCTGGGGCAACCTGATCACATGGAGCGTGATTGTCATCATGGGCGCGCTTGCGGCCTGGAACGGCTATCGCTACTGGCAGGCTCGACAGGCTCAGCAGTCCGTGGCCATGCTGGATGCCGTGCAGGTGGCCGCCCAGGCGAAAGACCTGGAGCGGGTGCAGCAGATTTTTGGTGATCTGTCCAAGGACTACCCGCGCACCGTGCAGGCGGGCGTTGCCGGCCTGCTGGCGGGACAGGAATTTGCCAATGCCGGGCGCTGGAAGGAATCACAGGCTGCGCTGCGCTGGGTGATCGACAACTCCAGCGACGATGGCTACACCTCCCTGGCGCGCCTGCGCCTGGCCGGCGTGCTGATCCAGGAAAAATCCTACGACGATGCGCTGGCGCAGCTGTCGGCATCGTTCCCGCCGGAATTCGCGGCCGTTGTCGCGGATCGCAAGGGGGATGTGCTGGACCTGCAAGGCAAGAAGCAGGATGCCATCGCAGAATACCGCCGTGCCTACGATGGGTTGAACGAGCAGCTGGCCTATCGCCAGGTGGTGCAAGCCAAGCTGGATGCATTGGGTGCGGGTGTGCCGGTCAAGGAGGGTGCATGAGTGCGGTTCGCCGTTCGGCCAAGGCACTGGCCGCTGGTGCGGTGCTGGCTGCTGCGCTGGCGCTGGCGGGCTGCGGTTCGTCCAAACCCAAACCGGCGGAACTTGGGCCGCCCGTGGCGCTGCTGCCGGTGCACCAGGCATGGCACGCCCAGCTCGGCTCTGTGGCGGGGATGGTGCTGGTGCCAGCTGTTCACGGAGAGGCCGTGGTTCTGGCATCCGAAGGCGGCACGGTGACGGGGCTGGATGCCCGTACCGGCGGCGGCCTCTGGCGCGTCCAGCTCGATGCCAGGCTGGCAGCGGGTGTTGGCACGGACGGGCGGCGCACGGCGGTCGTGTCCAAGGAGCGGCAGCTCATCGTCATCGAGAACGGCGCGGAAAAATGGCGCCGGCAGCTGCCTGCCCAGACGTTCACGGCGCCTCTTGTCGCCGGCGGACGGGTGTTCGTCATGACGGGGGATCGCGCCGTCATGGCCTTTGATGGCGAAACCGGCTACCGCCTCTGGAATCAACAGCGCCAGGGCGAACCTCTGGTGCTGCAGGCAAGCGGCTTGCTGACGGCCGTGGGGGATACGCTGGTAGCGGGTCTGTCGGGGCGCATGGTCGGATTTGACCCTGATACCGGCGCCATACGCTGGGAGGCGCCCTTGGCTACACCGCGCGGCTCCAATGATGTGGAGCGTCTGGTGGAGCTCCTCGGCGGCGTGAGCCGCGAGGGCAATGTACTGTGCGCGCGCGCCTTCCAGGCCGCGGTCGGATGTGTCGATGCTTCGCGCGGCGCCTTGCTCTGGACGCGGCCGGCGCATGGCGCGCAGGGGGTTGGTGGCGATGCCGAGGCTCTCTATGGCAGCGAGAGCAATGGCACGGTCCAGGCGTGGAAGCGCGCCGATGGCGCGCCCTTGTGGACGCACGAACAGTTGCGCTATCGCTCGCTCACTGCGCCGCTGGTGCTGGGGCGTTCTGTCGTGATCGGCGACGAAACGGGGCAGGTGCATCTGCTGTCACGTGAAGATGGTGCGCCGCTCAACCGATTGAGCACCGACAGCTCGGGTGTCGCGGCAACGCCCGTGGCGGCAGGCAAGACGCTGGTGGTCGTCACGCGCCAGGGCGGCGTCTACGGCTTTCGCCCTGATTGACACCGGGAATGCTTCGTGAAACCAGTGATCGCCCTTGTGGGGCGGACCAATGTTGGCAAGTCCACGCTGTTCAACCGCCTGACCCGATCGCGTGACGCCATCGTGGCCGATGCGGCTGGCCTGACCCGCGACCGCCATTACGGCAACGGCCGACAAGGTCCGCACGAATACATCGTCGTTGATACCGGTGGCTTTGAACCCGATGCAGGCACCGGCATCTACCAGGAAATGGCCAAGCAGACGCGCCAGGCGATTGCCGAGGCCGACGTGGTGGTGTTTGTGGTGGATGTGCGCGGCGGCCTCTCGGCGCAGGACCACGACATCGCCAAATACCTCAGACGCCTGGGCAAGCCCTGCATCGTCGCCGGCAACAAGGCCGAGGGCATGCAGGAAAGCGCTCTGCTGGGCGAGTTCTACGAGCTCGGCCTGGGCCATGTGCATCCGGTATCTGCTGCTCATGGGCAGGGCATACGCAGCCTGGTGGACCTTGCCCTGGAGCCGCTGAACCTGGGCGAGGACGATGATGATGGCGCAGCGCCGCAAAGCGATGCCATCCGCCTTGCGGTGGCGGGCCGGCCCAACGTTGGCAAGTCAACGCTCATCAACGCCTGGCTGGGTGAAGAGCGTCTGGTGGCGTTTGACATGCCCGGCACCACGCGCGATGCCATCACGGTGCCATTCGAGCAGCGAGGGCAAAAATTCGAGCTGATAGACACCGCCGGCCTGCGCAAGCGCGGCAAGGTGTTTGAAACCATAGAAAAATTTTCCGTCATCAAAACCCTGCGCGCGATTGAATCGGCGCATGTCGTGCTGCTGCTGCTCGATGCGACCCAGGGAGTGACGGATCAGGACGCGCACATTGCCGGCTACATCCTTGAAAGCGGCCGGGCCGTGGTGATCGCCGTCAACAAGTGGGACGCCATCGACGATTACCAGCGCCAGCAGGTGCAGCGCTCGATAGAGAACCGGCTGGCATTCCTCAAATTCGCTGCAATGCATTTCATTTCTGCCTCCAGGCGCCAGGGTATCAGCGCGCTGTGGGGATCGGTCCGCCAGGCCCACCTGGCCGCCAATCGCAAGATGCCGACGCCGGTGCTGACCCGGGTGCTGCTGGAATCGGTGCAGTTCCAGACGCCCAAGCGCTCCGGCTCCTCCCGGCCCAAGCCACGCTACGCCCATCAGGGCGGCATGAACCCTCCAGTCATCGTGATCCACGGCAACGCATTGGAGCAGCTGACGGATGGCTACAAGCGCTTTCTCGAGGGGCGTTTCCGCAAGGAATTCGACCTGGTGGGCACTCCCCTGCGGCTGGAGCTTAGAACCTCCAAAAACCCCTACGCAGACAAAGGCGGCACTTGAAACTCCGTTTTTTCACCTCAGATCTCAGTCACGGGGCGGCTGTGGTAAGGTGGCGCCCCACAACAACAGTTTGAACACGGAGCATATCGTGAGCAACAAAGGCCAACTTCTCCAAGACCCGTTCCTGAACGCGCTGCGTCGCGAACATGTGCCGGTGTCTATTTATCTTGTGAATGGCATCAAGCTGCAGGGCCAGATCGAATCCTTCGATCAGTATGTCGTGCTGCTGCGCAATACCGTGACTCAAATGGTGTACAAGCATGCCATCTCGACCATCGTGCCGGGGCGTGCCGTTAATTTTGCCGCTGCTGAATCCGCCGATGGAGGCGATCAATAAACGCCGCGGTGCAGCTTGACGCTGCATCGCCGGCGCGCGCGGGCATGCGGCGATGAATTCGGCGATCTCTTTAATTCAGGGCACTGCACCAGTACTGCTGGCCAGTGTGGATTTTGGCGCGGGCGGATTTGACGGCGGGCTCGAAGAGCTTGCGTTGCTGGCGCGCAGCGCCGGACTTGCGCCTGTGGCTCAGCTGACATGCAAGCGCAAGGCGCCGGATGCGGCGCTTTTCGTCGGCAGCGGCAAAGCGGAGGAAATTGGCGTGCTGGCGAGGGACAGCGGAGCGCTGGAGGTCATTTTTGATCAGGCGTTGAGCCCTGCGCAGCAGCGCAATCTGGAGCGAGCACTGGGCTTGCCGGTGTATGACCGAACCATGCTCATTCTGGAGATTTTTGCGCAGCGCGCGCGCAGCTACGAAGGCAAACTCCAGGTGGAGCTGGCGCGCCTGCAATACCTGAGCACCCGTCTCGTGCGCCGCTGGACGCACCTGGAGCGCCAACGCGGCGGTATTGGCGCGCGCGGTGGTCCGGGCGAGCGGCAGATTGAACTGGACAGGCGCATGATTGGCGACACCATCAAACGCACCCGGGATCGGCTTGTCAAGGTGCAGCGCCAGCGGGCGACCCAGCGCCGCCAGCGCCAGCGTCGCGATACTTTTTGCGTCTCCCTGGTGGGTTACACCAACGCAGGTAAATCAACGCTGTTCAACGCCTTGGTGAAGGCACAGGCCTATGCGGCAGACCAATTGTTCGCCACATTGGATACCACCACACGACGGATGTATCTGGGTGAACACGCGGGCACCATTTCGCTGTCCGATACCGTCGGTTTTATCCGCGATCTGCCGCATGGCCTGATCAGCGCGTTCAAGGCCACTTTGCAGGAGGCGGCGGATGCTGATCTGCTGCTGCACGTGGTCGATACGGCGAACCCCGGACATTCAGAGCAGATGGCCCAGGTCCAACAGGTGCTCGAAGAGATTGGTGCCGCGGATGTGCCGCAGGTGCTTGTCTTCAACAAGGTGGATGCGCTCGCCGATCTGGAGCGCCCGGTCGCGTGGCAGGATGCGTACGCGCTGCAGGGGCGCGAGCTGGAGCGTGTGTTTGTCAGTGCACGGGCCGGCGATGGCCTGGCGGCGCTGCGGGAGTTGCTGTCGAAGAGGGCAACCCGGCGCGCTGCTGAATCCGGGGGCTGCGCGAACGCTGAACAACCGGGCGATTGCAGCATCCATTGACGCGACAATATCAACCACCATTGAGCCGAGAACGCACGCATGTATCTCCATGAAAGGGTCATCCGCAGGGCATTTGGACGGATGTACAACCTCAACGACCCGCGCTGGGGCCGTGGCGATGAAAAAGGACAGGACGAGGCACGCCCTGATTCGGAACGTCCGCCGGATGAGGCGCCGCCCGAAAGACCCGCACGTAGTCCGCAGCCGGGCGGTTCGGCGCCGCCGGACTTGGACGAGCTGTGGCGCGACCTGCAACGCAAGCTCAATGGCCTGTTTGGCGGCGGAGGTCGCGGAGGTCGGCGCGGCTTTCCTTCACCTCCTGGCGGCGGTGGGGGCGGTTTTCAACCGGACATGCGCAATGCGCGCAAGGGCATTGGCCTGCTCGCGATCGTGGGGGTGCTGATTTGGCTGGCGACCGGGTTCTTCATCGTGCAGGAAGGCCAGCAGGCGGTCATCACGCAGTTCGGCCAGTACAAGAGCACGGTGGGTGCGGGATTCAACTGGCGTCTGCCGTATCCGATACAGCGCCACGAATTGGTGTTCGTGACGCAGATTCGTTCAGTCGATATCGGGCGCGACAACATCATCAAGGCCACCGGCCTGCGCGATTCGGGCATGCTCACGGCCGATGAAAACATCGTCGAAATCAAATTCGCGGTGCAGTATCGCTTGAAGAACGCGCGCGATTACCTATTCAACAGCCGCGATCCCGCCAGTGCCGTGGTGCAGGCCGCCGAGTCTGCCGTGCGCGAAGTGGTGGGGCAGATGACGATGGATGACGCAATCGGCGAAGAGCGCGACAAGATCGGTCCGCAGGTGCGTACGCTGATGCAGACCATCCTGGATCGCTACGACGTTGGCATTGAGGTCGTCAACATCAACCTGCAGCAAGGCGGGGTGCGGCCACCCGAACAGGTGCAGGCTGCGTTTGACGATGTGCTCAAGGCTGGGCAGGAGCGCATACGCACCCAGAACGAGGCGCAGGCCTATGCCAACAACGTGATTCCGCGCGCCGTCGGTGCCGCATCGCGCTTGATGGAAGAGTCCGAGGGCTACAAGGCACGTATCGTTGCGCAGGCCGAGGGCGATGCACAGCGCTTTGATTCGGTGCTCACGGAGTACCAGAAGGCGCCGCAGGTCACGCGGGAACGCATGTACATCGATGTCATGCAGCAGATCTACGGCAGCGTTACCAAGATACTGGTGGACTCGCGGCAGAACTCGAATCTGCTGTACTTGCCATTGGACAAGATCATGCAGATGACGGGCCAGGGTACGCCGACCAGTGGTGCATCCACACAGCCAGCGGCGCCTGCGGGCACGGCTGCGCCTGCGGCACCTTCTTCCAGCCTGTCCGGCGGCGACCGTAGTCGTGAAGGCGCCCGTTCGCGCGATCGCGATATACGCTAGGAGCATTCTGTGAACAGAGTTGGTTTCATTGTTTCTTCCCTCCTGGTGGTGCTGGTGCTGCTCAGCTCGGTATTGTTCGTTGTCGATCAGCGCCAGTTCGGGGTCGTTTACGCGCTCGGTCAAATCAAGGAAGTCATTACTCAGCCGGGGCTCAATTTCAAGCTGCCCCCACCGTTTCAGAACGTGAGTTATTTGGACAAGCGCCTGCTGACGCTGGACAGCACCAATGCCGAGCCGGTGTATACGGCGGAGAAGCAGCGCGTGGTGATCGACTGGTACGTGCGCTGGCGCGTGATCGATCCCACCGAGTACATTCGCAACGTCGGACTGGACGAAGGCACTGGCGCGAGCCAGCTTAACGTGGTGGTGCGCAACGCGTTCCAGGCCGATATCAACAAGTACACGGTCAAGGAGTTGCTGGCTTCCAAGCGCGATGCGCTGATGTCCTCGGTCAAGACCCAGGTGCTTGCCACTGTGCGCGGCGCCAAGCCTTGGGGCATCGATGTGGTCGATGTGCGCATCACGCGCATCGACTATGTAAGCGACATCACGGATTCCGTCTACCGGCGTATGGAAGCCGAGCGGCAACGGGTGGCCAATGAACTGCGTTCCACTGGTGTGGCCGAGGGTGAAAAAATCCGCGCCGATGCCGATCGCCAGCGCGAGGTGACGGTGGCCAATGCCTACCGCGATGCGCAGAAGGTCAAGGGCGAGGGCGATGCCCAGGCGACGCGGATCTACGCCGATGCGTTCGGGCGCGATCCCCAGTTTGCGCAGTTCTACCGCAGCCTGGAGGCTTACCGCGATAGCTTCAAGGGCAAGGGCGATTTCATGCTGTTGGATCCCGCGAATACCGAATTTTTCAAGGCATGGCGTGCACCAGCGCCCGCTGCGGCGTCCCGCAACTGATATGCCTGATGCTCTCTGGGCGGCGCTGGCCTTGGTGCTCGTGCTCGAAGGATTGCTTCCATTCGCCGCGCCGGGAGCTTGGCGCCGTGCCTTTGCCCAGATGATCCAGATGCGCGACGGCCAGATTCGCTTCTGCGGCTTGGTGTGCATCTGCTTGGGCGGGTTGCTGCTGTTGTGGTTGGACTGAAACCTCGGGCCTGCTCTGCACGCTCGGTAGAATCCTTTTTTTAACAAGCTCGGTGTTTCGCATGTCCGCCTGGGTGCTTCCGGATTACATCGCTGACGTATTGCCATCCGAGGCCAGGCGCATTGAAGAGCTGCGCCGTGGCCTGCTCGATACCGCTCGGAGCTACGGTTACGAACTGGTCATTCCGCCCGTGTTCGAGCATCTTGACTCACTGCTGACGGGGGCGGGAGAAGCGCTCGATCTGCAGACTTTCAAGTTCGTGGATCAGCTTTCCGGCAGATCCTTGGGGTTGAGGGCCGACATGACACAGCAAGTCGCCCGCATCGACGCCCACTTGCTCAATCGACCAGGCATCACCCGCCTGTGCTACTGTGGACCAGTCATGCGCACCAGGCCCGACCGGCCGCACGCCACCAGGGAACCTTTGCAGTTTGGTGCGGAAATTTACGGCCATCAGGGCATAGAGGCCGAGATCGAGTCCGTGATGTTGGCGCTGGAATGTCTGCGCGGGGCCGATGTCCATGAGCTGAGCATCGACTTCGCTGATGTTCGGATTGTCAGAAGCTTGTTGGCTGGTGTGCCGGTTGACGCGCAGGTCTTGAGACAGGTGCATGCGGCGCTGGCTGCTAAGGATGCGAGTGAGTTGGTCCGGTTGACCAGGGGTTTTCCGAAGACGTCGCGCGATGGCTTGGCAGCGCTGCTGCAGTTGTACGGCGATAGGAGTGTCCTGGATGATGCTGAAAAAGTACTCCGCGGCTTTCCTGGAATTGGCCCTGCGCTACAAAATTTGCGTGATGTGACGGCCGTGGTCCGGCGTGCGCGCGTGACGTTCGACCTGGCCGATCTTCGTGGCTATTCATACTACAGCGGCATCCGTTTTGCCATCTATGCCACGGGTGTCTCAGATGCTTTGGCCCGCGGTGGGCGCTACGATGAAGTGGGTGCGGTGTTCGGACGCAATCGCCCGGCCGTTGGATTCAGCCTGGATGTCAAGCAACTCGTTGGTGCCATCCCTGCCCCACCGCTGCGTGCCGCGATACGGGCGCCATGGCCCGTTGATGAGGCGGTGTCAGGTGCAGTGGCCTCCTTGCGCAAGCGGGGTGAAACGGTGGTGTGCGCATTGCCCGATAGCTCCAGCCAGATCGATGAGTTCGATTGCGATCGGGAGTTGGTGAACGTGGGCGGGCAGTGGGTCGTTCGGGCCTTGTAACTCATTGAAAATTCGTTGACTGGGATGGGGTGGTGGCGATGAAGGCAATCAAGGGACGCAATTGCGTTGTGGTAGGGGCGCAGTGGGGCGATGAAGGCAAGGGCAAGCTGGTCGATTGGCTGACTGAGTCGGCGCAGGGTGTTGTCCGTTTCCAGGGCGGGCACAACGCCGGCCATACGTTGGTGATCAATGGAGTGAAGACGGCCTTGCACTTGATCCCCAGCGGCATCATGCATCCGGGGGTCAAGTGCTACATCGGCAACGGTGTTGTATTGTCTGCAGCCAAACTGTTCGAGGAAATTGAAGGCTTGGAAGCTGCGGGAGTACAGGTACGGTCCCGCTTGCGCGTGAGTGAGGCATGCCCACTGATTCTTCCCTTCCATGCCGCGCTGGATGTCGCTCGCGAGGCAGCGCTGGAGCGGGGCGGGGTTGAGAAAATCGGCACGACAGGCCGTGGGATTGGTCCGGCGTACGAAGACAAGATTGCCCGGCGTGCGCTACGGGTGCAAGACCTCAAGCACCCTGAACGTTTTGCGGCCAAGCTGCGTGCTTTGCTCGAGTTGCACAACCACACCCTGGTCACCTATCTTCGCTCACGAGATTTTATTTTTGGCGATGCATTCAAACCGTACATGCGCAATGGAGCCGTGCAATTTGAGCCTGTGTATGCAGAAGCGATGCGTCACGCCGAACAGCTCAAGCCGATGATGGCCGATGTATCCCGAGAGCTCAATCAGGCACATGCAGAAGGAGCCAATCTGCTGTTCGAAGGCGCCCAAGGAACTTTGCTGGATATTGATCACGGAACCTACCCTTACGTGACGTCGAGCAACTGTGTCGCCGGCAATGCGGCGGCCGGCTCTGGAGTGGGGCCAGGCATGTTGCATTACGTTCTCGGCATAGCCAAGGCCTATTGCACTCGCGTGGGTGGGGGGCCGTTCCCGTCCGAGCTCGACTGGGAGACGCCAGGTACACCCGGATACCACATGAGCACGGTGGGTGCTGAAAGAGGGGTGACTACGGGTCGTAGCCGCCGTTGCGGATGGTTCGATGCGGCCTTGCTCAAGCGTAGTGCGCAAGTCAATGGCCTGTCGGGGCTTTGCGTCACCAAGCTGGATGTGCTCGATGGGCTGAAAGAGCTTTCTCTGTGCGTCGGATATGAACTCGATGGTGAGCGCGTAGATCTGTTGCCGATGGGCGCGGATGAGATTGCGCGCTGCACGCCCATCTATGAAGTGATGCCTGGATGGTCCGAGACTACCTTCGGTGCCACACGGTACGAAGATCTGCCTGCCAACGCCCGTCGCTATCTGGAGCGGATCGAACAGGTGACGGGTGTGCCGATAGCCATCGTTTCCACCAGCCCAGACAGGGCGCACACCATCGTGCTGCAGCAGCCATTTGCCGGGTAGCCGCCGGTTGTCGCGTGCGCTGTACCTTGTTCCTTCCACCAATCAACGCCTGGACCCAACGATGCTGACAGAAGACGGCAAGCACTTGTACGTGAGCTATGACGAGTACCACGCCCTGATCGAAAAACTTGCGCTCAAGGTGCATCACTCGGACTGGCAGTTCGACACCATTCTTTGTCTGGCGCGCGGCGGTATGCGTCCGGGGGACATCCTGAGCCGTATTTTTGATAAGCCGCTGGCGATCATGTCCACGAGCTCTTATCGTGCTGATGCTGGTACGGTGCAGGGACATTTGGATATCGCACGCTACATCACTACGCCCAACGGGGAAATTGCTGGTCGCGTGTTGCTGGTGGACGATTTGGCTGACACGGGCCATACGCTCAACGCGGTTGTGTCTCTGCTCAAGGCGAAGTACGCCCCCATCACTGAGCTGCGCTCGGCAACCTTGTGGGTGAAGGGTGTGTCCACCTTCGTGCCGGACTACTACGTCGATTTCTTGCCGACTGACCCGTGGATTCATCAGCCATTTGAGACCTATGACGCGCTGTCGCCAGACAAGCTCCTGGAGCGTTGGAAGGTGTGATGTCGGAAGAGGCTTCGGGTTTTCCAGAGAAAATTCAGGTTCAGGCAAATGAGTGGAAATATCGTGTACAATGCAAGGCTTCGCTGATCGCAGCGCTTCTTTGCAAGGGATGCTCCCGGACTTGATCTGTGGGGTTTTTGTGGGGGAGAAGGGATCGTTAACAAGTTACAGCCGATAAGCGTGGGCGTTTGGT